>Ga0209589_1007948_pt1 | contig 16768 bp, 6 predicted proteins | sample CowpeawhiteBW_FD_187525 | JGI IMG/M metagenome (GOLD analysis project Ga0209589, IMG submission 187525) | Root nodule microbial communities of legume samples collected from California USA - Cow pea white BW (SPAdes) (version 2) | ecosystem: Host-associated > Plants > Roots > Nodule | place: USA...
TGCAGATAACGATGAGCTATCGCTACTAGACATACCTGTTTTCGTGTTTACGGAAAGATGTCGGCGGAATTTGGGAACTAGTCGGACAATATTATGCGCACAAGGTCTCTGATTTCAAAACTCGCAAATGAACCAAGTAAACCCTCAGCTGCTTTCAAGCCCATATTTATAGTCCACGATCCCAAACGACTAAAAACTCTTCCCGCCAAAATGAAACCCCAGACCAATCGACACCATTATGAAGGATATGACACATAAAAAACGACGGCGCCAAAGTTTTAACGATGTGACCACCTGACGCCTTTTCACCTACCTTCTGACACTTCCAAGCCTTAACACTGTTCACCACACTTAAAGGCTGGGGGACTGGTGTATCACACCTAGCCGGTTTTGCTAGTTAACCAACACATATCATCCTTGACCGACAACCCATATCGGACAAGGCTGGGGGACTGGTGTACCGTACCTAGCCAAACTCAACCAAGTAAACAAATATACACATCAAAACCGCCTAGCATCTAGTGCCCGGACACCACCAGCACAAGACATCTAGGCAAGTGGCCGGTCAAGGCCGACTACTTACCTAGAAAGTTAGCTAACATCGATGTTCCTCCTTCAATAGGTCCCCAAGGCCAGTTTTGGGGCCCTGGCCCATTCATGGCCCAAGCTAGGGCCCAGGTCAAAACCCAGCCCATGCAATGGTCAAACGTCATTAATGTTCTATAAATACACGTGGACCCCATCATTTAAAGATACGCATTCATTAATTGCTGATTTGACTCTTTGAGAGCTTTGACTTACTTGAGCTTCGGAGATTCTTCTGCAGGTAACCCCTCCTGGGTTCAAGCCGACATGTACTGAATGGGAAGAGGCCAACTAAGGAGATAGCGGACTACATGGTAAGGTGACACTCGTGCCTAACTTATCTTATTTGTCCCTCTGCAGGAACAAAATCGAAGACGTAGAATGATTCCACAACAAAGGCTTATCCACCAATCTAAAAAAAGGAAAAATATTCCACAAAGCACATCCAACACTGTCTAAATGTCAAACAAAGCTCCACGATTTAGAATAAAGTCTATTCGACAATTGGCTTGATCATAAACTAATGCAAGTAATATCACATTTTTTTCATATATATATATATATATATATATATATATATATTATCCTCAAAATCTTTCAATCAATATAATGGTCCATGGTTTAACATGAGAGGTTGTATGTATGCACCACAAATGTTTGCAGGATATAATGTATATGAAGTAGGGTCAAGTACTTCCCTTATGTGATATAGATTGTGGTTAATACGCTTTTTCCATCAAAATTAAACTTAGGGTATTAGAATAATTTACTTATACTTTCTTTTTTTATTAAGTTTGTAATGCCATGGTTATTTTTAATATATACCTATGGAGTTAAAAAAAAAATGCAGGTACACATGTTTAAAATAATGAAAAGTAGTGTGTGGTCAATATTTAGATGTGTAATAAATAAAGAACAATAATAACAAATAACTAAATAAAGTGTTAGTCATTTCATCGTAATCTTAATTACTTTTTGCATTTAAACTATTTACTTTACATGTTTTATTTCTTTAGTTACTGTTCTCCGCCTTATCATCTCTCTTTACAAATTTAATGAAATCCACTTACTTATAAATAATTTATATGTTTTTTTCTTATTAAAGTTTATAATCTATAGTGTCCATCTTATAAGAACATGTTAAATCACAGAACTATTAAGCTTAAACTTTAAAACAGACTACATAAATTTTTAATTTTAACGTAGGTTTATTAATCGAAAATGATATTTCAACAAAAAATTTTGACAAGATTTTGACAAATCTAACGTGGCACCAATGTTTTAAAATTCTTATTAGAAAAAGCTTTACTAAGGGAAACGTTACACGTGCGGGATTGCTTTGTTTGGAAACTGAAAGTGAAAATTTAATTAGAGAGAGAAAGGGAGAAAGGGAGAAAGGGAGAAAGCGAGAAACAAAGAAGCGAAAGAGAGAGAGACAAAGCAACTGGCCGTCGTCGGAGTCACCAGATTCAGAGATGCACTGACCTGAAGTTGTCATCGACAAGTATTTTGCCGTCCACACCGGAGGACACTTACAGTATTCCCATACACTATCCTTATTCATCTAGACCGTTGCATTCAGAGTTGGGAGTGGGTTTGCGGAGACTACGACCACCTTCCGTCGTCGACGACAAGGATTTCGTCCTCCTTAGCGTTGCATTGTAAGTTTGCTTTACTTCCATTAGACATTTCCCTACGGTGTTCGATGATGATGAATTTAATTTCGTTTTCGAAAAGTTTTGAGCTTCCATCCAGAATTTAATTTCTATTTCAGTATGATGTATGCAGTAACATTTGTGTTATTTGTTTGGCAGGAAGAACTACAACATATAAGACAACAATACATTTGGGATTGGATTCTAGATGTTGACAACATCCACAGGCATGACATCCTTCAATACTACGACGTCTTTGTTAAAAGTTAGTTGTTATCAAAGTTCTTTGATGATATTGTAAAGCACTTCCAAGAGCAAAATTTTGGATTGAACAGGAATGAAATGAATATGGTAGATCCCCTGATTTTTTGTAATGGGTGCCCACATGAAGGACATAAGTGTTGTTGAAGTTCGGTTGAGTATTAATTTAGAACTCAGTTGTTCATTTACATGTTGACAATTTTTATATATCTGCAACTGCAGTGTAGAAATTACAATAATACTTCCCACATTTGAATGCTTGAGTCCCCACTTATTTAAGCTTCAATGTAATTTATAATTTTGAAGGACCAAAACCACCAACGTTAGTCAATATACAATGTTTAGGTTATGGAAATTGTATGATGTAGAATGTGTGTAAGTGAATACATTGTGTGATCACAAAACCATATTGAATTTTTTTTTAAAAGATGCAATTGCAGTTCAAAATTTACAACACTAGTCCCCAGATAATAATTCTTAACTCCCCACTTACTGATGAGTTGAGGATTTTAACAACTTTCAAGCAACAAAAGCACAGACTATGGTGGATATGCAGTGTTTCGTTTATTGAAATTGTATGAAGGACAATGTGTGTTATGATATTTTAATTTTTTAACCACCTGTAAGAGCAATTAGGAATTTGCAACACTGCTCCCCACATATCATTAGTTGACTCCCCACTTACGGATTGAGTTAATGATTTTGACAATTGTCAAGTAAGACAAGCACCGACATTAGTAAATGGAAATTGGATGATGAAAAATTTCTTAAAGTGGGTGAATTGTGTGATCCCAATACCATATTTAAGTTACTTTTAAAAAAAAATCTGCAACATGGAAACATAATGTCCAACTAAACTCCCTACATATTAATTCTTGAGTCCCCAGTAACGTATGACTTAAGTATTTTGTCAATTGTCAAGTAAGAAAGCTCTCATGTCAGTGAATGGAGATTGGATGATGGAACATTTGTTTAAGTGGGTGAATTGTGTCATCCCAATACGATATTTAAATTAGTTTTAAAAATATCTGCAACCGGGATACATAATGTTCAACTTAACTCCCCACATATTAATTCTTGACTCCCCACTTAAGTATGCTTTGAGTATTTTGTCAATTGTCAAGTAAGAAGGCACCGACATCAGTGAATGGAGATTGGATGATGGAACATTTGTTTAAGTGGGTGAATTGTGTGATCTCAATACGATATTTAAATTAGTTTTAAAAATATTTGCAACCTGGATACATAATATTCAACTTAACTCCCCACATATTAATTCTTGAGTCCTCAATTATGTATGACTTGAGTATTTTGTCAATTGTCAAGTAAGAAAACACCCACGTCAGTAAATGGAGATTGAATGATGGAACATTTGTTTAAGTGGGTGAATTGTGTGATCCCAATACGATATTTAAATTAGTTTTAAAAATATCTGCAACCTGGATACATAATGTTCAACTTAACTCCCCACATATTAATTCCTGACTCCTCAATTACATATGACTTGAGTATTTTGTCTATTGTTAAGTAAGAAAACACCCACGCCAGTCAATGAAAATTGGAATATGGAAAATTTGTTTAAGTGGGTAAATTGTGTGATCCCAATACGATATTTAATTTAATTTTAAAAATATCTGGAACCTGGAAACATAATGTCCAACTAAAGTCCCCACATATTAATTCTTAAGTCCCTAGTAACATATGACTTGAGTATTTTCTCAATTGTCAAGTAAGAAAGCACCCATGTCAGTGAATGGAGATTGTATGATGGAAAATTTGTTTAAGTGGGTGAATTGTGTGATCCTAGTATGATATTTAAATTAGTTTTCTAAATATCTGCAACCGGGAAACATAATGTTCAAATTAACTCCCCACACATTAATTCTTGACTCCCCACTTTAGTATGACTTGAGTATTTTGTCAATTGTCAAGTAAGAAAGCACCCACGTCAGTGAATGAAGATTGGCTGATGGAAAATTTGTTTAAGTGGGTGAATTGTGAGATCCTAATACGATATTTAAATTAGTTTTAAAAATATATGCAATTGGAAAACATAATGTTCAACTTAACTCCCCACATAGTAATTCCCTGCTCCCCAGTTACGTACGAGTGAAGTATTTTGTCAATTGTCAAGTAATAAAGCACCCACGTTAGTCAGTGAAAATTGGAAAATGGAAAATTTGTTTAAGTGAGTGAATAATGTGAACACAATACCATATTTAAATTAGTTTTACAAAAATCTGCAACCTCGAAATATAATATCCAACTTCACTCCCCACATATTAATGCTTGACTCCCCACTTATGGATGACATGAAGATTTTGATAATTTCAAACATTCAACAAAGACCAAGGGTTAGTGTTTTGGTCATGCATTTTGGTAGATAGAAAATTTGTGATAATTACTGCATTGCTTGATGAAAAATGAATTTTGTACCTTTTTAAATATCTGTGACCTTAGAACATAATTTCCAACTTCACTCTCCATATATTAATGGTTCACTCCCCACTTATGAATGACTTAAGGATTTTGATAATTTTAAAAAACCACAAATATCCACCATGGTCAATATTCAGTGTTTTGGTGATTGCATGGTGTCATCAAATTACCGCAATTATATTTCTTTACAACCTACAAGTGTAGTCCACATTTTCTACCAGTACTCCCCACATGTTAATGCTTTACTCCCAAAATATGGAAGATTTGACGACTTGAACAATTTGAAAGAGCCACAAACACCCACGACAGTGAATATTCAGTGTTTATTAAATGGACATTGAATGGTGCAAAATTTGTGTAAGTGACTGCATTATGTTATTACATATCCATATTTCAGTTCTTGTAAATTTTGTAACTTCGCTCCACAATTTGTAACTTGACTGCCCACATATGTAGTCTTTACTCTCCAGTTACAGATGACATGACAAATATAACAATTTGAAACTGCCACAGACACCTAGTTTACTCAACAACCAATTTAAATATTAAATGACATACAGTAGCAATAAACTCCTTTTGTTGTAGACTTAATCTATCATTCATAGCACCGATAAGAGTTGTAATGGTCTCAAAGAAGGGTTCAATGGTATGGTGGGCACGATGAAATGGTTGTTATTGACGACTTCCGCTATGCACTGTCTCCGGTAACCCACCCAAACGGTTGCAATGCGTCGAACTTTCCACCACTACTCTACAGTGCGTCGAACTTTCAACTACTAGTCTGCAGTGCTTCACTTCTCTCACTCTCTTGCAGTCTTCAATGATTGTTCCTCTCTTCTTCCTTTGCAGCACTCCTTTTCTCTCCGTTTTTGTCTCCACCACTGTCTAAACTCTCTCTGTATTTCAGTGCCTCGCTCTTTTTCACTTTCTGCCCCCAATGCTCCAAGGGATTACTGTTTTTCGCTCTCTCGGTGTCTTTGGTACTCTGGCGACTCCAGTGCCGGAACTTACTTTTCTCTCTCTCTCTCTCTCTCTGTCTTTCACTTCTCTCTCATTTCCGTTCTCCCTTTCTCTCTCCAATTCACTTCTCCATTTCAGTTTTGAAACAAAACAATGTCGCACGTGTAAACTTTCACTTAGTAAAGCTTTTTGTAATAAAAATTTTAAAAGTCTGGTGCCATGTCAGATTTGTCAAAATCTTGTCAAAAATTTTTGTTGAAATATCATTTTCGTTTATTAATAGAGGTTCCTCTAGGGAGCACAAACATATTAAAGGTTTTGAAAACCTTCGCGACAAGTATCAAGGTTTTTTCTTCAAACCCCAGTAAAATTAGAAGCTTTTTCCAGTGACTTTCCATTTTCCCTCTTTTTATATTTTTCTCTCTCTCTGCCGCTCGCCGTAAAACACTCTCTGCAAACATCATCTCCCATAAATGTCGAACTCCATTGTCCTAATACTTTGAGAGCTTCCATTGACAAAGTCTGTCGAGCATGTGCTTCCGTAGCAAGAAGAATTTCAAGCTCTCTTTCTATTTGTGCGTGGTACGTGTTTTCGTGCCTCTCGTATGTTATACAGTGGAAAAACGTGAGTCTATTTTTTTGTTTTGTTTTAGGGTTTGATTTCTGGTCGTAGGTTATAATTTAGCTATGTATTGAGGTTCGTGATCAACTTGAGACGTCGAAAATTGTTGTCTGAATTCGAAAGAAGACTATTGTTGGGAAGTAACGAGGGTCTTTTTGGGGATGAATTGGAGAAGGAGATAGGCATGTTGCTTCATGAGCAACAACGACGACTTAATCACGGCAATTGAGGATTTTTGTTCTCGTGAAGCTTGGTGTTGTGTGTGGCACATGATTCAGGTATATTTTATTTTCCTGATCACATTTATATGTTATAGTAACATTGCTAGATGAACAACAAAATCTTCTCTTGCATGATAGATGCATAATCTTAGTAATTATAGTGATGACTTTCCAATTGTCTATTGTAGTATGATCTAGTGCATGGATGAGGGCTGGACTTTGCTTTCAGATGATGTTTAGACGTCAGTAATTTTATCTATTTACTTTTAACTCTCCCTGCTAAATATGCATTCAGGTGTGATGGCCTTCTTCTAAGGGACTCCATGAAAACGCAAGGTGGAAGCTCCATGGATGATGAGAGGTTGCGCGGAAGCTAAGGGAAGGAAAGGAAACTGTCTCGGTTTGATGGTGTGGTGTGGTGTTTAGTTAAGGTTTACCGAAGAAGTTAAGCCATCTCTAAAGAAGGAAGCTAGAGTGATTCTAGAGAGAATTCCACTCTAAAGTGAGCTCAAATAAGAGAGGTGCACCAATTTGGGCAACATTTCATTTCTCAAATTAAAGCTTGATAATATATAGATAGTGACCTCTATTTATAGGAGCAAGTTGTTTTAAATCTAGATGAGCAAACCCATAAAAATGTCATCTTGGAAAACTTGGAGAGTAAGCTTGAAATCCTCCACAATGAGAGATGGACATGTGGCCACTACATGAGAGAATCCTCTCCACTCATGGAATGACACATGGCCACTCAAGCCTTGCTCATCAAGTTTCAATACTTATTATTTGACCCCTTGGTCAACCTTTCTATGCACTACCTTTTAATCAACCTTGGGCTGTGACCCAAGTTGACTTTGGTTGACCCACTTTCTTATTCTATTTTGGTCCATTATACAAAGTCCAAAATGAAATTTTCTATACTACTTGGCCCAAAATACAAGGCTCAAACATTACTTAAAAACGAGATAAAGAAAATGGGATAACGTGTTGGCCCAAGCTATAAGGCCTTGGGGTGATTTCCATCATCCCCTCCTTCTTGAAGAGGATCTGTCATCAGATCACAAAGGTTCTTTATGGCTTATAGCATTGAATGCTTTGTTATCTTTTGGATCAAAAATATATCTACAATAGTGATCAAATAAAATTTCATTAAAGTCTTGGACACCATGCAGAGTATAATTACGTAAGATACGTGAAGATGGCCTTTTAATTTTGAAAGAATTTTGTACAAGGCCCACTTCACAAAAGTAATGATTTACACTTTGATTTAATGGATACCTGAAAGGTAACATTAAGTCAAAGTGTGTTTTTGGAAAATCCATGGTAAAGTTTGAAATAATTGAAGAATTTGGAAAGGTTGAATGATGAAAAATTGAAGGATTATGTGAACTTGAAAAATTTTCAAAATCAAGATAAGGTTTAAAGAAAGGAAAAAGATTTAAAGAATTAGTTACTCCCTTTAAGAGCTTGGTCCCAAATACTAAGGAAGGAACATAGGATTGTGAATCCTTAGGGTTGATTCTCCTAGCTTCCTCTATTTCGCTCAAGCTCCTCCTTTTGTCTTTTCTCCTTTTTTCTCTCTTTTATAACTCTCTTTTTCAAGCTCTAACCTCTCTTGTTTTTCAAGCTCTCTCTTCTCTATCTCTTCCTTTTCTCTTTTGTATTTTTCTCGTTCCTCTTCCTCTCTCATTTTCTTGTCAAAATTCTCTCTTTCTTTTTGCTATCTTCTTTCGATTTCTTTTCTTTGCTTTTCCCCTAACTTCCTCATCTCTTGGTGTAACAACATGAGCTTTTACTCATTCTTTCTTGTTAACTCAATTTTCTTTTTCTCTATTTCATGATTTAAATTAAAAGAAGGGGGAATGAATGTTCTTCTCCCGCATGCTCTTAACTCATACCAATCTTGAATCATAGTTTTTCTTCCTTCTTCTACCCTAAACTTCCTATAATCCCACCACTTTCTTGGATATCCTACGAAACTAGAAATGCACAAAGCAAGCTCGTAATATTTACTATATCTTACATGGAATGGATGCAACAACTCCTCTATTTCCCTTTCCCATGTTATGTATGATAATGCAATTATGTTCTTACTAAAGAAAGGGAATGTACTGTCACATGTATGATGCATCTCATTCTTACGATGACTACCTAAATGCAAACTTCTATAAGCATACATACATGAACTCATTTTGCAAAACACTTTTAAAACTAACACTTTTATCAAAGCAATTTTCACAAAGAGACTTTAAGAATTTCTAAAGAGAATATAAAGGAAAAGATATTTAGAGATGCTCACAGGAAAGGGAGTTGAGTCTCATGGACAGGCTTAGAAACCAAGCCTTTCCTAGCCATAAATCTCTAAATGACTTTCACATAAACTCTCAATGAAAATTCTAATGAAATAAAATTTTACTTGTGGAAACAATTTTGAAAGTGTGTGAGATCCTATGCCAAAGAAGGGTAAACTAATTGTTTCATATTGCACTTAAGTATCACAGAGACCTAAAACAGAAATATCAGCATGCACTTTAAAACAAGCAAAAGATAAAAGAAAGCAAAACAAAACTAGTCGAAAAACCTAAGTAGAAGGATTAAGTACAATTTTACAACTCAAAGTAAATACAATCAAAGTGCACTAAAATTAAATTGCTTCATGCCACTTTCTCCCTTTGGGTTTATGGTTTTTGTTCCTCATGAAGTGTTTCACTCTCACACTTCCTCTTGTTGATTTTACCAAAGAGAAGTTTCCTTCAAGGATAGATACTCTCTTTCCTAGGATGCTATCTTAGGAAATTTAGTTCACCTCCAAAAGAAAAACTACATCAAATATGATAATCAAACCAAAAGAGGGCAAGAAATAAAGCTAAAAGGTTAAGGATGCAAAACTCAAATGAATGAAAGTCGTGACATACTCAAAGATAACCAAAGAATTGACTAGCAAAACATTAAGGCATAGAAAGAAAGTAAGCACATCAAAATGAGCACCTAAAGAAAGGTTCTAGAATGGATTGACAAATTAAAAACAAAAAGCAAAATCTAATAAACTGCAAAGAAGCATGTTCTAATCTCAATGTTAGACCCAAAAAAAAGTGAATTAATCCACCTTTGTTAAGCCTAATTGAAAATAGACTAAAACAGCCTAAAAAAATTGCACTTTAGTATGATTTTTCACAATGCTGTCAGCCAGAAAATGGAAACAGATGCCTTCACTTCAACTATTTATCATTGGTTCATTTTTCAAAAATTTTCTTTGATTTTTTTTTGTATTTTTCGTGAATGTCTCATACATTTATAGTTAAAACAGTTCTGAATTTTCACTTCTTAATTAATTGTGATAAATCAAACAAAATAAGTGCACAGTTTAAAACAGATTACTAGAACGGAAAAAAAATATGCAATTGCTAGTGATGATTCTAGTGCACAATTTTGGCTACTTTCTTTTAATCTTTTTCCACACTTCTTTTTGGCACTTTTTCTTTGCTCTTTTAGTGCTCTTTTCTTTCTTTAATCTCTCTTTACAACAACACTTTTAGGCACTAAAATAAAATCATCACAACCAAAGCTTCATCATGTAACATATAGTTGGAAAACAAGAAGCAAAGTAGAGTGGAAGGAAACTTAAAGGAATCAAATGTGGAATGACTCAATAAAACCCCATGGAAACTTAACTCTGAGATGTTGATAAGATCTAATTAGCGAACAAAACTCAAATTTAAAAATAGAAAAGCACACTAAAGTACAAACCGAATTGAAGTTTAGTTGATGTTAAGCAAGCACAAGGAAAATTTCCACTGGACATTAAGATAAGATAACCAAGGTTATCTAGATGTGAAGATGCATTTCGAAGGCTCTTAGAGAGAAGAGAGTGTTCATTTCAAACACTTAAGGTGCAGAATTAAAAATACATAAAGAGAAGAAAAAATCAAAATGCTAAACATGGAATTGATGACATATATGAACTACACATGACTCTAAACAAAACATATGGATTAGAAAATTAAAATGACTAGAAATAGAGGAAATAGAAGATGAAATAAGACCCGAATGAAACATAAAAAAGGCACACAAATTCACCATGGTAGAGTTCTTAAGCACAATGGTCGAATGGTTCCAAAGGAGCAATGGAAAGAACCATATAACCAATGAGGTGAATGGAAGAGAAACAACAAGAAAAGCAAAGAAAATAATGGAACAACACGAAAATGACAAAAGCAAAAGGAGGACAAGGCCTTATTGTAACATCCCAGTAGGATATTACTTAAAACAATAAATAAAATAACAATTTATATAAATAATACCTCATTTATTATCAATTTATTTTCCCAAAAATGTGGAAAATTTTAAAACCTTTAAAGTTAATATCCACTAAAAATCCACAAATTCTCATAATTAACTTTTACAATTAAGAAAATCCAAGGTAATGAAAATCGTAATCAAATACATGAAAATTAAATAAAAGTCTTTATACAAAATTCCCATGTACTCTACTCCCACTCTTCGCAACTAAGCATCTCCTGGCTCACCTGCAACGTCATTTGCTCCCAGATAACAAGTTACCCGATCATCGCCACACAGAAACATATATGGTGAGCTATGCACAAAGATAAAAATAAATATTAAGTAATCCCACCCGACCGTCCATAATTATTCAATCATTTATAACAAAATATCCATTCCCCACTCATAAATGTTATGAGTTCATGCATGCACTATTAATTATTGGGATTTTATGTGCTTCCACTACCCTCCTCGCTCGTGGTCCAACCTACAAGCCTATCTTGCTTGTAGTCCTACTTCACGGACTCCCTCGCCCGTCATCCAAACTCCTCGCTCGGACCCGGACCGCATACCTGCCTTTCCTACTATGAACTCCCTCGCTCATAGCATTCTCAAGTCGAGCATGAGATGAACTCCCTCGCCCACTCATCCCAACAAGAGTACCTCCGGTGAACTAACTATTCACATTACGCATGTGGTCCATCCATCACGAACTCCTAGCTCGCAACTCAAACCAAGCACATCCCAATTCCTATGGACTTAGTCCTTCAAGCCCAACCACACCAAACATGCATACACTTCCCATAATTTAAGGAACATCAAGCAAAACAACTCAAGCAGTACCCACAAGCATGGATTCTCAGCATTCTCGCCTAAGCCAAGGGTCCTTGCCCAAGTTAGTCCCTCGGCCTCGCTTAAGCTAGCCCACCTCACCTGAGCGAGTGTGAAATAGTGGCTTCACCACATCATCTCGCTTAGGCAGGCTCCTCTCGCCTAGGCGAGACCATCGTTCGCTCAAACACACATAACTCCTCGCCTGAACGAGGTTTCGCGTTTAACATGCACAAGTCTCATCGTGACCTTACTTGGGCGAGCCATTCTCGCCTGAGCAAGAGAACCTATCGCTCAACACTGACATTGGTCGCCTAAGCGAGAAATGCGAACCAAAACTAGGAACGAGATTCTGCAACTCTCGCTTAGGCGAGAGAGACTCGCTTGGGCGAAACTTGCAGAGTTTCGTCTCTCTTCACACACCCAATTCACCAAGACCATGCCAAATACAGTTTAATCATTCCCATTCATTCTATTTCAACAATCAAACCATATGAACATGCTTTATATCCATTTAAACAACCAAAAGTCGAGGTTTAATCAACAACAACCATCCAATACCCTAAACATTCATCCCCAAAACCACATAAAGCATAAGAAGGTTTTACAACCCACATCAAACAACCAATTCTTACTCTCATCACCCATACACGAAATTTCCAACATGCAAACTTCAAATGTGAATGACAAAACACAGAATCACATCACAAAATTTATACACATGCAAGGAAAGCTTCCCCTAACATGGAATTCTTGATTAAAAACGGAAAAGGTGAAGGTTCCTTGGTTCACCAATGCTTTGCTTCAGCCTTTCTCCCAATTCAGCCCCTTGCACACCCAAAACTCACCTCTCATTAAAGGCTAAAACGTAAAATAGACTTTATGGTAGTTTTAATTCCTATTCAATGGTCCTTACATAATGATTTTCAGCCCCTCTTGGCTACCCCTTCTGCTAGGGTTTTCTTTGCCCCTTCACATTCAAGCTAAAACTGATTCTATCCAAAAAACAATTAAGGTTTAATTCATGTTTATCAAGGTTTGAACTCATGACCATACCAATGCCAATTCAATACACAACCATTCAACCAACTTATATTTCGTGATAACCATCAAAATCCTAAGATTATACCATCACTTAACAAGCTCAAATATATTATCAAAATAATAATAAATTAAAAATCACACAAATAGCATACATAGGACTCGAACCCAAGTCCTTTCACACACAACCAAGTACTCTCAAACACTTGAGCTAGTACTTTTCCACGTCACACCATTTAACCTTTAATGACATCAAAGTTCCTACCACCCGCATTTATTAATTAATTAACTATTTAATTAATTAATTTCCACGTGTCTTACACTTATCTCTTGAAGCATCTTCAACCAAGGCGCATGATACCAAATGATGGCCTTCCTCCAAGGGACTCCATGAAAATGCAAGGTGGAAGCTCCATGGATGATGGGAGGTTGCGCGAAAGCTAAGGGATGGAAAGGAAAAGTGTCTCGATTTGATGGTTTGGTGTGGTGTTTAGTGAAGGTTTTCTTAAGAGAGCTGAGGCCAACTCTAAGGAAGGAAGCTAGAGTGATTCTAGAGAGAATTCCACTCTAAAGTGAGCTCAAACAAGAGAGGTGCACCAATTTTTGAAACATTTCATTTCTCAAATTAAAGCTTGAAAATACATTAGTAGTGACCTCTATTTATAGGAGCAAGTTGTCTTAAACCTAGATGAGCAAACCCATAAAAATTTTATCTTGGAAAACTTAGAGAGTAAGCTAGAAATCCTCTCCAATGAGAGGTGGACATGTGGCCTCTACATGAGAGAATCCTCTGTACATATGAAATGACTCATGGCCACTCAAGCCTTGCTTATCATGTTTCAAGACTTATTCTTTGATCCCTTGGTCAACCATTATATGCACTACATTTTAGTCAACCTTGGTCTTGACCTAAGTTGACTTTGGTTGACCCACTTTTCTTTTCTATTTATGTCCATTATACAAAACCCAAAAGGAAATTTCCTATTATAATTGGTCCAAAATACAAGGCCTAAATATTATTTAAAAACGAGATAAAGAAAATGGGCTAAGGCGTTGGCCCAAGCTACCATCAAGGTGTCAAACTTAAAAGAAAGCTATGTGAATACATCATAAAATTAAAAAAAATCTAGTTACAACATAAATTATTTTTTTCTTTTTGAACTTATTTAACATAGTGATCCTAGTTTTGTAAGCTAAATGTGTTTGTGTTTCTGTTCAATATTAATGAATTTTGGCTTTCTCTTCTGGCATGAATATTGCTTACAAAGCTAACAACATTATGACCATTATTGGTGGTGGACAAGGTCAACCCAAACAGGTAGATTATTTTTATAATACAATTGAATAATATTATCAGTTTAACTTTCAAGTTAATTGAACTGTATTGCTTAAGTGATATTCATGTATACCTTACAATAAGAAAGAAAAAGCCAAATTTTGTTATAGAGGTCCATGAATATAGGCAATGAAACTCAATGGCTTTGTCCTATTGGAGAATGTCTGTTAAGACCATGTCAGAGCAACAACCTTTTCTAAGAAGAGTTTCCTAACAATGTCCTTGAAAGATTTTATCTAGCTTTTGGCTCACCTAATATCATTTAGTTTATTAGTTAATTTTATTCCTTATCTCACTCTCCTTTTTATCATAATTTACTGTAGTTATTTGTGTTTGTTAGAAGTGGGCTTTAAGCCTAACTCAACCCCACAAAACTGGCTTGTAAGGTGAGGTTTGCACCTCACTTATATTTATGAAATGACCTTATCTCTAGGCAATATGTGACTTCCAACACCCCCCTCACGTTGAGGCATATTCATCTCGTGCGTGGGACAAGAAATTAGTGGGTGGTCCATTAGCGACCCGATATCGGATGGAACAGAATGTCCAAGAAAGTTCGCAAGGATAGACTCTAACTTGACTCTAACATTATTCCACAGACTATAAGTTACATGTTAGAACGCATTGTTGGACAAGGCTCATTTGGTATTGTGTTTCAGGTGGCATTAAATTGATAAGTTGTAGTTTAGATTAGTTGCTCTAAGATAGCTAATATAAAGCTGATTTCAACATATTTGTTTTGTAGGCTAAATGTCTTGAAATTGGAGAAACTGTAGCAATCAAGAAAGTTTTGTAGGATAAAAGATACAAGAATCGCGAATTGCAAACAATGCACCTTCTTGATCATCCCAATGTTGTATCAGTAAAACATTGCTTCTTTTCTACCATAGACAAAGATTAACTCGATCTTAACATGGTACTTGAATATGTACCTGAGACTGTATATCATTTGGTGAAGCACTATAGCAAGGCAAATCAGCAGATGCGCCTAATATATGTTAAACTTTACACATCAGGTTCTTTACGTATTACTTTTATGATAACATACTTGTGTTAGTTAAATCCCTATGCTGATCATATAAGAAATGTGTATGATATTGTGAGCATGAAATTTTGTATCATCGATTACTTATTGATTTAAGTAAAAGTCACAAGAGAGTAACCTAAATTTGGTCCTTTGTGAATTCGCATATAAGAAAATAGGCCCTTATTTTGTGTCAATTCTGTGTAGTTCTTTCTATTCTTGTTCACTTGAATACTTGAACTATAGATTTATTTTACAATCAGAGTACTAAATAGCATGCTAAAAATTAAGGATGGCAAAAAATCTAATTTTTTTATCCGATCTACTTTTGCTCCGATCCAATCTATTTAAAATTCATTTTATTAAAAATTCAATCTATTTAAAATCCATTTTAATGGATATGGATTTCAATATAATTTACATTTTATATATTTTATGGATTGAATATCCATTCTCTAAAACAAGATTTTCAAATATGGATAATCTAAAAAATCCAATCCAAATTTTCAATTTAAATTTTTTGTTGGGTTAGGCTAAAGGTTGAGATGGACTAGGCTAAATTCAAACTCAAATGGGCCTTGCTCGACGACCTGTACAGACCGACGACCCAGACGGCTAAGTCGGCATGACGACCCAGACAGGCTAAGTCGGCCCGACAACTTGGACAGGCTGAGTCGGCCTGACGACTCAGATGGACTGTGCCAAAAGACCCGTAGGCTCGATGACCCAAACACACTAGGCAGGCCCGAATACCAGGATGCGCTGGGATGGTTCGGACCGACGACTCAGACAGGTCGTGTTCGACGACTTGTATGGACTGGGCAGACCCAACGACCTTGATGGGTCAAGTGGGCCCAACAACCCAGAGGGGTTTAGTCGTGTTAGTCTTAAGGACACAAGTTTTATAAAATTTAATTTAAATTTCTTTTATAAAAAATAGATTCTGGATTTTGAACTTGATCCAAATATTTGGACTGGATTTAAATCTTGATTCAAATATTTGGATCTGGATTTAAAAAAAGATATCCAAACTAGTTTTGTTGAAAAAATTGATTTGGATCGAAAATCTAATCCAATTACTTGGATCTAAAATGGATGTGGATTTGATCATTAAAAATCCAATCCATGTCCCCTATTAAAAATGATGCTACAGTCATTGTGCACCGGAATGGTCCAGCATTATTATGGTGGAAATTGGGTCCATTAGTGCACAATAGTGATTCAATAACAAGGTTAACATCGTAAGCGTAAGGCATAGTTTGGTGGGCAATATTGATTCCAATAGTCATATTTTTTACTTTCATAACCAAAACTCAGTTTTACTGCCTTGACAAAGTACATGATTTATTGTTGATATATTTTAAATTTTACATTTGAATGACTTGAATTAATAAATTTAAGATAACTAGGTTAGTGTTTATATTGTAAGTTTATAATATATATATATATATATATATATATATATATATATATATATATATATATATATATATATATATATTTTTTTTATGTTTT
>Ga0209589_1007949_pt1 | contig 16763 bp, 5 predicted proteins | sample CowpeawhiteBW_FD_187525 | JGI IMG/M metagenome (GOLD analysis project Ga0209589, IMG submission 187525) | Root nodule microbial communities of legume samples collected from California USA - Cow pea white BW (SPAdes) (version 2) | ecosystem: Host-associated > Plants > Roots > Nodule | place: USA...
AAAATAAAATAATTTGAATATTTTGGTGTAGTGATTTGATGTATAAATTCAAAACAATTATTTTAACATGTATATATAAGTTATAATTAAACTTAGTTAATAATTTGGTCTCAAATTGGAAAGGACGAAATTAAATCATTTTAAAGAATTGGAGTACTAAATTGAACCAAAAATTTAAATTGAGGTACTAAATTGAAAACAATTATTACCACAATCACGTGTCATGATTGTAAGCTGTCACGTGGCACGATGATAAACTGACATGTGGCAGTTTTTAAATTTTTTGAAAAAAATAATTGTTTTTGAAAAAAATAAAATTTAAAAAAAATTAATTTTTAAAAAAAATTAAAAAAATTAAAAATTCCATGGCTTGACACAACTTAACGGAGAGGACCAAATTAAATCTCTTTAGATAATTGGGATACTAAATTGAACAAACCAAAAATATAGGTACCAAATTGAACTTAACCAAAAAGTTGGGGTACCAAATCAATAATTATACCTTAAATGAAACATCAAACAAGATAATATAAATAACATTGTCTTGGAGTGAAAATATTACTCCTTACAATATTCTGACATACTTAGAAAGGAAAACTAAGGCACACCATGATGCCATTACAAATCGGGAAAAAAATTCGACAATATTCAACATAAAAGCTCCAAGAGCAAGGTAATACATGGGCTACAACCCTAAAGGAAAATTCTAAGAAGCGGGATTCGACCCAAGATAAGCTATGCGGCGAAATCTCCATCACCCTGACGACCACGAGGAGTTCCCACATCTGCTCACATCAATAAATTGATGATCATCGCAAAAGGAGAAAACCACACATCAAACATACAAACAAACGGAAAAGGTAAGCTAGATTAAAGAGGTTCTTATCATGCAATTGAACATACAATTTAAAGGTCAATAATACATAAATCCACCAGCATATAAATCTCATTCCAATGTATCATCAACCCTCAAACCATATCTCATACGTATATCATGCCAACTTCATCAATTTCAGCTCCATTGTGTCTCATAAAATACTATCATGCATCATACTCAACCACTTAAAATAGCCAACCAAACCAAGCATTTGAAACACACTTATCAAGTCACCACTATCAATCTCGCTTAGGCTAAAGAACTCTCGCTCAGGCGAGGAGAACCCCTCGCTCAAGCTGCTAGATCTCGCCTGGGTTATATTGCACACAGTGGGCATGTCGAGGTCTCGCTCAAGCTAGCCCCTCTCGCTCAGGTGAGACTACTCTCGCTCAAGCGAGTGGCTTTTGTTTTGAGCGACCAACCCGCTCGCCTGGGCGAGTTCAGTAGAGCTCACTACTCTCTCTCTATCTCTATCTCTATCTCTATCTCTCTCTCTCGTGCAGAAACAGATTCACATCATCATAGCATTACAATCAACACATTTTCATGCAACCAACAACATATATCAATCACCCATTACGTAAAATCAACCAAATAGGCCTATAAATCTTGAAAACAATAAAGCCCTAGCTTCCCTTACTTGGACAGATTTTAGCGGAAGTCACAAGCACTCAATAAACAAGCACAACAGGTCCAGGAGCCGATACGTGAGCTGGAAACACTATCCCAAGAAGAAAAACGAGGTTATCCCGATGAACCTCCATCAAAGTACAAAATACAAGCTAGGAATGGAAGAATGTGTGTGGAAAAACAACTTACATGGAATAGAGAAGGATCGAGCTAGCTTGAAGATGAGTGAGACCCAAGCCCTAGCAGAGCGTTGCTGCTGTTCCAAGAGAGGGAAATGAGTTGCTTTTTTAAAATGTTAGGGAATGAGATGGTTAGGGTTGGTTTAGGGGTTTTGGGTACCCTATGGGCTAGCTTTTAGGCCCAAAAGTTAAGGCCAAGCCCTTTAATATAAGACCAGAAAAAGTGGGTCTTACATTCTCTCCAACAACAAAAAATTTTATCCTAAAAAATTCACCGATGGGATAGGGAGAAAACTATGTTTTCCTCATTTTCCCCGATAACCACCACTTAGACATGACTGATAAATAACTCCAACACCTATAGTCACTGGAAACTTTGCCTCTGTGCTAAGCGATATATGTTCAATAATGTATATTGGTTTAGTCATTATTCTCGAAGCAACTCTTAATCTCTCACCTTAAAACTGGAATGCTCCTTCATACCTGACCAAACTACTTGCATCTGACATACTGACTCACCTACCATATGCTCCCCACTACCTCTTGTAGGTTTTTACTAAAGTCTCAGATGACTTCAAGTCTCAAACTAATGAAACCACCTCACACCTTCTCTTCCCAACTCAAACATTTTTACTTTTCTACCAACTCTTACCCTTACCTTGTCAAACCAAGATCTTTAATTCCTTTCTCTAGCGAAGCACCTACTCTTACTTTCTCATTTTCAGGTTGGCACCTTAACTTTTTCCTCATAACTCCAACCATCTCCTACTTCTCTTGTCCAACTTCCTCTAAGTAACTCCACAATTCTAACGTTGAATGATCACTAACATTTTTTGTTCTTAAAACTTTTAGTTTCACTGACAAACTCTACTAGACTTGACGACTTACGTCCGCGAGGCATGACAAACCCACAACCTCAGGTCATCTTAAGGACAAATTGCTCTTATACCATTAATGTAACATCTCATTTAAATAATAACTTAGTTAAATGAAACATCACCCAAAATAATATAAAGAGCATTCTCTTGGAGTGAAAATATTACTCCTTACAGTATTCCGACATACTTAGAAAGGAAAACTAAGGCACACCATGAAATGTAAATACCCGTTTATAAACGGGTCGGGTGCAAGTATTATTAAAAAATATCTATCGAAATGTAAATTCAAATACCCGCTTAAATTCAAATGTAAGTTATTTAGAAATATTAAAAAAAATTAAAAAAAGTTCAATGCAAAATTTAAATTTAAATAAAATTAATTTGGTTAAAAATATCTATTATAATAAAAATATCATTATAATATTGATATAGAAGTTAATTTGGTCTCAATTTGGAAGAGATGAAATTACTTCAGTTTAAAAAGAGATTAGGATTAAATTGAGAGAAAATAACAAATACAGGGACCAAATCGAGATTTTTCATATAAATAATTGACACGTGGCAAAATCATATTCTGACACGTGATAATTTTTTTTAAATTTAAAAATTAAAAAAATTAAAAAAATCACAAGCTGACACGTGGCAAAACCCTAATTTGACACGTGTCAAGTGTTTTTTCAAGAAGAAAAAAGTAAAAAAGAAATTAAAAAAAATAAAAAAAACCACAAGCTGACACGTGGCACACAATTAACGTCGTCAATGATACCCTAACAAAAAGGACCAAATTGGAACAAATTTTAAAAAAATAGGATCCAATTGTGATAACTTTGAAGTTGAGGACCCAATTAGATTTTGTAACGAAAATGGGGACCTTCCGTGTGATTAAACCTTTAATTTTATATTTTATTTTACCATTTTTTTGTAATTTTATTTAAATTTAATATTAAAAATTTATAAAATATTTTTTTTAAATATTTGCATGTATTTTTTAAACGAATACGGAGCGGATAGCAGGTGAATTTTTCAGTTGCGAGCAAACACTATTCGTGCCCGACCTGACTCGTTGACATCCCTAGCGCCAAGTATCTGTTTTTCTTCTCTTTTCAAACCCCCTTTGTCCCTTTTGTTATAGGTACTCGGGTTTTGGGGCTAATGTATTGTACATGTCCTTCTGGTCATTAAGTGAGACTTACTGGCAGGTCGATCGAATGATTGCAGAATAAAGGTTAGATTAACACTTAGTCAATAATAACAACAAATCAACTAGCTAATGTTGATTAAGGTATGATTGGGCCAATATCACACACATGCATAATTGCATTTAGCAGCCTTCTAATTAGTCACCTATTGACTTTATAATCGAGTACCTTCTGCAAGTACCATCCTAATAGTGTTGGACGAATAGAAGACCTTGTAAACCAAATGAACAAGAGATAATAACAACACAAGACAAAACTATTCAAAAATTGATAATTTTCGACCGACCAGTATCAAAACAACAATATTATTTTGTTGTGTAAAGTATTTTAAAATAGTTTGATAATAAAAATAAAATAAAAATCATAAGAAAAAAAGTAAAAATTAGTCGATATGATATAAAACAAAATTATATAATTAATTATTATAAAAAATTCTAAAATATCTTAAATTAAATTTCAATTTTCAATTTAAATATTTCATAATAAGTAAAGAAAAAATATTACGGAAAAGGGATAAATGAACATCATGTATGGAATCTTCGCTTGTAATCTAAGTGTATTTAAATTGTGGCTTTGGCTAACAATAATGCATTTCTTTTTTCATAAAAGTCTAAGGTGAGAGAAGATTCTTTCCATTTCGACAATAAGAAAATATTACTAACCCAAAATAGAATTTATAATTATATCAAATTTTCTCTGTATTGATAATTCTATAATTCTTTAGTTACAGTCGTTGTTATGGATACCGAATATATGAGTTAATTAGAAGGTTCAGACCAATCTGCTTTTTAAATTAATAAGCATATAAACATTGATAATCTATATTAAAAAATTCATTTCTCTCTCCTCTTTCTCTTTGTATAATAAGTATAAGTATATACGTCTTATATAGATTTTCTTTTTTCATTTTAGCGCGCTATAATTGATAATATATTTTTATATAGATTTTTTTTCCTTCATTTGATGAGCAATAATTGGGAATACAAATACATTTTATAATTATGTAAACTAATATTTTGATATGTCCATATTAACTAAAATAAAAAATAATATATCAAAATGTTTGTAACTAGTTAAAATTGTCTACACTAATACTAATTAATATTGAATACTATTTAGTAACTCATATTTTCTTATATTTGTTTGCTTAAGGCTGTTATACAACAGTTCTATAAAGATTCCTTTTCTTTTTCTTTTGATCAATACATGTCTTGGACGTGACTTCTTTTTAAAAATTTGTTTTAAGACAAATACTAAAGACACACTAATAAACTTATATAAAGTATACTTGTACAGAGTAAAATGAATCGACATGAAATATCTTTTAACTTTTCGTAAGAAATATGTTTAAGAAAATAAATAAATTATGCACTTTTCATAATTTCAAAAAAATTAAGTATGTTTTTCATTTTCAAACTATTTTAAAAAAATATGTTTTGTTTTTAAATTAAATTTATAAATATTTCATTTCTGAACTTTATGAAAATAATGTAAAATATAATATAATATTCAAGATAATGTTTTGCCTGAGTTTCATAAAATACAAAAGTAAAACATTTATAAATTTAATTTCTGAAACAAAATACAATTTTTATAAAAGTTTTGAAAACAAAAGCATATTTAATTCATATAAAAATCAAAACATTGAAACATTTTAACTTGTTCTTTTAGGTCATGAAAAAGTTTAACTGATTTTTGATTCCATTTTCTACTATTTATTTAAAACATTATCCAAACATGCAACATTGCATTTACTCTGCTAATTAGCACACCAAAAAAAATAATATATATATATATATATATATAAAAAAAAAAAAAATATATATATATATATATATATATATATATATATATATATATATAGATTAATGAGAAGAGAATACAAATTCTCTCAAAATTCCTAATTGTCAACTGCTATGATATAAGAAAATATGTGATGAAATAAGATATATAGGTTGAGTCAACTACTTCAATAAACATAAGTAATTAATCAAATAAATATAATGATGTCGAAATGTCATGTTCGAATTTTCCACAAACAGCATCCATCAATTTTTAAAATCCCTCAAGTTGTCATATTTTCCCTTAGAGAATCCCTCATTTTCTTAGAAAAATAATTTTATTATTCATCATAGATGATAGATCACATTATATATGTAGACTTTGATTTCATAATTGAAGATGATGCAGGAATTGAAAACATGAAATGTTCAACCCTATCCACATGAACAACTGACACAACCCTTCACATGCTGAAATAATTTAATTATGAATGCATTTATGCTTAAAATTGATTTTAATTGTTCTCTATTTCATTTTCAAAGTGTTAAAAAATTTTAATATTATTTTAAATGTATCAAAGTTTAAAGCAATGTAAATTATTTTTTATTATCTATTCTATTACCCTTCACCAAATATTTTACTGGAGTTTATATATCTATATACTGTGATATACAAATAGAAATGATAAAGCAGGAAATATAAACATTTTATTATAGACAAAAATATTTATTATATTTCTTGATTTTTCAAAAGAGACTTAAGCCTATGTTTGGTTACAAGAAGAAATTATGAAAAAAGAAATAGAGAGAAAAATATCTTTCACTCATTTGAGGAAAAAAAATGACATGAAAATGAAGGAAAGTATTATTTAAAAACAATAATTTAATTAATTAATTAATTAATATTACATAATTGCACATTTACAAAATTACACACTCTTTCATTATAAAAGAGAGACATATGAGGGGTAATTTTGGAATCAGATTTGTTTATTCTTTTCATTATTTTCTTTTTATATTTAATTGAAAAATAATTTTTTTTATCAATCAAAAAAATATATAAATAATAGGACAGCTTAAAATATCTTAATCTATATACAAAAATTTATATAATTTTTCTATACATAAAATTCGTTTGATATCGTAAAGAATTTTATATTGTAATAATCAGAATCTATTTTCTTGTGCAAACAAACTATTTTTGATTAGAAACTATTTTTATCTATTTCAAAGGTTTAAAAATAAAATATTTGAGATCTAGTGACATCCTTTTCTGTCACTTTCCTTATTTAACAAGACAAATGATTCTTTTATAGTTGTTTTGTTGTATTAATTATTTTTCACTCAACTCTCTTTTTTTATTCTGATCTAAATAAATAATAATTTTTTAAAAGATATTTAAAAGAGAAATAGATGAAATAATTGTGAATCTAGAACATTGTGGATATAATGATAGATTTGTCGTTAGGTTGCTCAACAAGTTGTTATGAAACGGAAAACATCCAACAAAACAAAACAATGATTGTTATTAAATAATCAGTAAAAATATAACGAATATTTTCATGTGTGGTGTTAGTGTATTAACTTTTCTTAACTAGTTAGAAAAATACAAACGTTAAGAAAACAAATTGGGGCAAGCTGCCCAAAAAGACAAGAAGTGATTAGTTACTTAAATATATATATATATATATATATATATATATATATATATATATATATATATATATATATATATATATATATATACTCACATAAATTCAGGAGTTTGATTTTAGTGCCTATGATTTTCTCTATAAAATTTGAAATTATTATTTATTTTACTGATCATTTATTTTTAGTAGTTATAAAATATTTTTTAAACTTTTACTGTTCATAAATTTAAATTATTATCTGTTTTATTAAAATTTCAGTGTTACTAAGCACATTTTGAATATTCAAATTTGAGTGTTTTATGATTGTTATGGATATTAAAGGGAAATTGAGTTTATCATTCATGGATTCAGTTCGTAACTTAGAAACAAAATATGGTATTAATGTATTATTTAATTAGTTTAATAATGCAAGTAATATGACTATATGAGTTTTTTTCTTATTTTTTTAATTCATTGCGGTTCTAAAAATATTTTAATACATATTATAATTAGAGAGGTACACACTAATTTCATCTCAAATTCATTTATATAATACTATTGAGATCAATTATACTAGAGGTATTATCCGCTTTGACGTATGAAACTTTGTTATACTTTTGTCAAATATTTAAAAGATTTGAAAGAGGAAAATGCATTTAAATTACTTTTGTCCTCAACTTTTAAACAATGTGTGACTATTAGACGTATATCGGAATAAGCCCACTAAGTCTAAGCTAAAAGAAACAAGGGTTTCAATTTCTTTGGAAAACAAGGGTTTGTATTATGAACCTCAAGTCCGTTAAGATAGCGTCTTTGGGTCATTTACTACAACCATGATATTGTCAGCGTTAGAGCTTGAAATTCTGTCATGATTTTATCTTTAAAAGGCATCTCAAAAGGTTAAGGGAAGAAGGTATATTTAAGTAGCTCTTGGCCTTGACTTTTAAACAATGTTGAACTATTGACTATACTAGAGCACGCCCGCCGCCTAATCAAGGTCTAAATGAAATGAGGGTTTATATTTGGAAGCACTTTTCCATTCCTCCCACTTGAAGGCTAAAAGAATGAAGGTTTCAATTCCATTACAAAACTAAGGTTTATGTTTGGAAACTTGTTTTCATTTCCACATATGACACCAATGTTTCGAATTCAAGTCCATTGAGACAACATCCCTAATGTTAGTCACCACATTCGAGGTATTGTTTGCTTTGGAGCTCAAAATTTCGTCATGGTTTTATCCTTAAAAGGCATCTCAAACGGTTGAATGAGGAACATGCATTTAAACTCCTCTTGGTCTCGATTCCTAAACGATGTGAGATTATTAGGTATATCAAAATAAGTTCCCCAATAGAGGTTTAAGGGAATGAGGGTTCATCTTTGAACCACTTTTTCGTTCCCATAAATGATGTCAATGTTTCAAACTCATGTTCGTAAAGATAACGTCATTAGGATCAATTATCACATTTAAGGTATTGTCTGTTTTGGAGTGTAGGATTTTGTCACAGTTTTTTTCTTAAAAAGCATTTTAGAGGGTTGAAGGTGCAAGGTGAATCTAAATTGTTCTTGACCTTGACTCCTAAGCGAAATGAATATAAATTATTAGACATGCTGAAATACCCATTAAATTCTATTTTTACTCATTATTATTCTAAAGTTCTTATTGATTTGAGCATTAGGTAGATTTTTACATGTAGTTCTAAAATTCTTATATACTTGGAATTAACAAACAATGCTTGGCACGAAGAGTCCACAATCTCAAAAAGAAGACTCAACCTTTTTTAACAACTCGTCCTTCACAATCTCAAAAAGAAGACTCAACATTTTTTAACAACTCGTCCTACTATGTTCCACCTTCTAGTAAGAACCTTTGGTGCACACTATGGGACTTGGTTAAATCTTTCCCATGTTACTCACATTTTCTGATGAGAACAGGTTGGGTTAAGTACAAGTAGTTGAGTAATTCATAATATAGCATAGGTACACAATAACAAATTGAAGAAAACATGAGTCTCGGTCACCAAATACCAACGATTTGTTTAACAACATCATATTGAACTATAAGGTCTACATAACCATATGGACACACCGGTTCATGATTGACAATAATGAAATGTAAAAAATGAACAACAATATCATATTCCTTTGCTCCCCAAGATGGCTAATAAAGCATGGGTTTGAGAAGATGCTCACATCCAAAAATAGACTTTTGAGCATGTTAACTGATCCTTATAGTGCTCATTCAAATGAGAACATTCAAGCATGGATAATTTCAATACCTAATGCTAGAGAATCTCAAATAACTCCCTTAAAAAAGAAACAACATTTATGGATATCATTCTTTCACCCTAAGATAATTCCAACCTTACAGTGGTAGATACATTGCCACAAAACTCAGTGAACTCATTTTGGAACATTTTCCACAAAGTTAACAACGCAGTTTGTTGTTACACTATTGGGGCTTAACTTTTGGCATTGGAGAACATAAAGCAAGATGGAAATAAGTCTCTAACAAGTTATGGACCACTTTGCAAGTTTGTCACTTAATATTTCCAATTTCTACCCAATTGTCAATACACAACATGTTGATTAAGTTTCTCACAGCCCTTTCCAAAATAGCTTGTTAACTAATTCAACAAAAGACATGGTCAAGCTCTAATGAAGAGAATCGAGAGTGTATTTAGGGAGTTAGAAGCATATGAAGCAAAATAAAATCAAACAACTATTTTCAACCTCAATATTACTTCTTTTAATGCATGTATGACACTTAAAAGTTTGAATCAATAATTTCAGTTAGCAAAGGAATTGAGGAAATGATTAATGACATATGGAATGAATCAAAACAACTACAAGATGAAAGAAAATGAATTAATAATAAAATTTGTCGAGCGACATAAACTAATATTAGAATCGGAATAAGAAAGGAACAATTAAAGAAAAGTAAAAAATGGAGGAGACTTAATACTTTGGAACAAATGGGGCATCACTTGGAGATGGAGAAGTTGCCTTCATCTTCATGATAATCTCTTGAAGAATTATCTCTTAACTCCTAAGAGTTCAAGATAAGGCAAGAAGTAATAATTCACTCTCACAATATGTTTGAAAAATGAATTACAAGAGGTGATGATGACAATATATAATATTTTTCATCTAAAAATTCTACTCAAAATAACATCAAAATGCACTTCTATTCATATGCAAATTCAAAAACTAAAAGGGAGGGAAACTAAATTTCAAAGTTAAAAATGCTTGAATCTTGCCCATAATTTAAGAGGTGTTTCCCATGCCTTCTGTAACCATGTTTTTAACCTTTATTGACCTTTCTCTTTTGCTAAAAGTTGTTCCCCTAAACTAGGCTTCTACTTGGACTTTACTTGATACATTCTTCATCCATTTTATTGCATTCCTTACTTGTTACTTGATGTTGGTCACTGCTTCAATGTCTTCTTAGGTTTAAGGAAACCCGCCTAAACCTAATATAATTTTACTAATTACACCTCAAAATACAAGAAATCAATTCTACAAATTACAAGTCCTAAAAAAACACCAAATAAAGAGAAATAGTAATTCTTTTTTGGGGAGAACAACTTATCTTGTCATGCTTCATGTAATTATTCTAGATATGGTGTGTTCTTACTCTTTTTTTTTTTTTCATACAAGCACTCATCATTTGAAAATGTGCTTCCAAGCACATTATTATAGAAGAAAATATTGAGATGAGAAACCTCTTAGATAAAACAATACGTTAAACCTTTTGACCTTTAGATAATCCTTTTTGACAGAATCAACTGAAAGCCAAAAGCATCAACGATTGGGGATATACAACTTTCAATCTTATAAAGATATGAACTCTCTTCTAGTTTCTTATGTGAACTCAACAACATTCTCTACAAAACTTAAAAAAGCACAAAAATATTTTAGCAGTGTTTTGATACTTAGCAATTGTTCTCTCTCTCTTTTTATTTGAAGGATAACTTTATATATGTATTGGAAGAAAGAGTTTTTGCCTATCCGTTTTTCACTGTTGAGATATTTTGAACTCAATACCCCCATCTTCTTTTGTTTGATAGGTGTGGACACAAAGGTGCATTGCCCTTCATGCAACATTAAATGTCATATCTCCTCTTCAAGCAACATTTGAATAATTGACTTCACTTAGAACACTAGATTAAAGAGCTTTTTACTCAAAAATAATGTAAAATCAATGACCATACAAAGTAGATAGCTTGATTAGAGTTAAGTAAGCTTGTGTCATGATGGTTATTGAAATGAAACAACTTTAGCTCGTATCCTAAATGATCTTAATGTAGACTTATGCTTTGTGAATCATCTAGGTGGACACAAGATGGAGACATTCCTTGTAACACATAAATAAACTTTCAAGAATATATTTAAGGTAAAATGCAAGCATGAAGATTTTGTGTGCTTATCGTCTATTGGGGGGTTTCACTTATTAGATAAAGCAAATATTGTAAGATGTTGTATCATTTGTGAGACGAAGTACTTGTATCTTAAGGATAAATAAAAACTGAGATTGTTTAACTTTCCTCTTGCATTAAATTTCTAAGAGATAATAAAAGGATAAATCCTCCAACTAATTATAAAACATAATTAAGTAATTTACATATGGAAGGTTTTGAATGGAGTAGAAGAAAAAGAATCTAATAAAGCTTTTATCTCTTGCATTAAAATTGTCATTTCATGAACAATAACTAAGGGTTAATTACAAATATTTTTGTTCTTATTTCAGTAATTGATGCTCATGAAAAATAGACTTAAGTTTGTAGTCTTTCCAATTTGTTCGTTAAGACTTTGAACAATTGTATGATAGGTTGACTTCAAAAGATTTGTTAAGACCATGGATAATATTGCATCCCTTTATTTGGTCTAAGTTTTGGTGTAACTTCCTTCACATACTTACATGAAATAAACTAACTCTACTTAGATGATTATTCCAGTATGTGTTTCACACAAAACTTCATTTCATCAACACCTTTTTTCTTGTAATCAGAAGTTGAGATTTTGATCCATTCACAGTTATAAGCAAAGCCCCAGAATTAATGCCGCAAGACATGTAAATTATTCTCTTTTTTTATTTCCTTTCAATTAACGTATTTGCAAAATTTTATTTTCGTTTGATTGTGACTTTAGAATTATTAGAAAAAATAATTAAAATATAAAACGTTAGAAATATACTAAAAGTAATAAATAATATTTATTAAAATACAAAAAATTATTATACTTTTAATTCTTGTATCACTGAAAAAAATAAAAATAGAAAGGGTAAACACTATACAGTAATAACTTACAACGAAAACCCCTCGAGAAAAAAAAAAAAAAACTAAACTAACGAGGCAAATGATTATTTATTGTCAATTTCTACGTGGACTTTATTTATTCTTCCCATAGTTTTCAAAACAATGGAACCATAGATGATAACTCTCTCCAAGGTCAAATGAAAGGTCACCATCAATGGGTTTACAGAGGAAACTGATAACCCAAAACGTTATTGGCAAACCAAAACTGATAAACTAAAAGAAAAAAAAAGAGTTCAAGCATGAGAAGTTATGTTCGTGGATAAAGCAATATAATAGATGTGTTAGCAAGACTCATTCCTTCAATAATCCACTTGATCAAAATACAAAATTTAAATTATCTTAAGAATCTGGCACACAAACATTTATTGTGGAGCAATAGAAGTGAGTTGATCCTTTAGTCTGCATAATATTTGTATAACAGTGACACTCATAATTTCTTTATACGTTTATTAGTTTATCACATCATGTTACTTATCTTATTCATATTTTTCTCTTCACTCTCACTATAACATGCTGTGTCTATACGTCATTTTCCATAATTATTAATTGAAGTCCATGCTCAAAGTTAATAAAGTATAGATATATAGAACTCTATATGTATGCTGCAGCACACAAACATGTGTGTATATATACATAATATAATATATAATATGCATTGCAGAAAAGGAAGAGGGTAGAGAAGGAAGAAACAAAAAATGAAGAGCACTAGGAGAGAAGTGGAGAAGAGATCAGAGATAGGTTCTGCCATTGAAGAACTTTCCATGATGGTCATAGTTAAACCTGGTGAAAAGCATGAATCTGCTCATATCCCCACCAAGCCTTTTCTTTCTGTTTGCTATTTGGTGCTGCAAGTTCTTGGTGAGTTCACTTGGAACTTGTTCTCTTTCTTTGAACTTCCAATAATCTCATGTCACACCTAAAACATTCTCATCATGTGTCTAGCAGATAAGATAGGACCGACAATGGCTGTTTTGAGACAAGACGTGTACCAGAATATTAAGGTTTGCTTTCATCAACCACCAAACCACTTCTTTCTTTCGGAACAACAACTATTTTAACTTAAGGTTTTGAATTAAAGATGGTATTAATCCGTATATGTTTCATTGGACTAATGTTTCATTGGTGATTACTTTCTCTTTAATGATCCTTTCTCAAAAGAATATATGATTAATTTATTGACGGCTAAGTTTTAACCAGAAATTATTAGATAAGCTAAACCTACTAATGTTTGCATGCAATAGTACATAATAAAAATATTAATTTTTCTAATGAATTGAAAAACTTGTGTACATATATATCAAGTAACTATATATAGATTGAAAACTTACTGCAGTTTAACACAGTTGCACATTGCTGATAATCATATCGACTTCCAACTATATCTTATAAGTTAGTCTGTGTATTGAATTCTGTTGCGTTGCAGACACTGGAACTGATGCATGAGTCAAATACCTCAGTGAACTCGAATTTGGTCGAGATATTGAAGTCAGAAGCGAAAGAAGGCAATGCAAGAAAAGGGTCTAGCTGCAGTAAGGCCCTGGTTTGGCTCACTAGGTGAAAAAACCAGAAACACTAATTTTCAGGAACAATATATAATATTATTTACTATTTTGATATTACTCAGACTGTATCAGCAATGTGTACAGAAATTCTTTATGACTAAAGTCATCTTTTTTTCTGCAACTTTGCAGGACCCTGGATTTCACCTCATCATTATTACAAACACTAGCAAAAGACCCTGAAAAGAGAATGGAGCAAGTAGTTGAAGAGGCTTATGAAGTAACCTTAAAACCGTGGCATGGATGGATTTCATCAGCTGCTTTCAGAGTAAAAAACATAATTTTTCGATAACCACTTGTTCACCAAATTCTTGTAATGACCAAAAACTGTGTACATTGCATGGAATTGCAGGTGGCTCTGAGACTTGTACCAGAGAGTAAAACATTTGTTAATATTCTTAAAACTGATGAGGAAAACTATGACAACCTAAAGGAGAAAATGCAGATGTTGGTTTCTCTGTTTGTGCCTTTTCTTGAGGATATTCATTGTATTCTAGTAAGCTTGGTTTTCTGCTTCATAACATAACATTAATTGGTAATGAAATTTTCTGGTGTCTTCTTACATTGTGGATGTTTTTGCAGAGATTGTATAACTTGGACAAGATAAAGTCAACCTGAAGTCAGAGAGAGAATAACTAATGCTGTGTTTGGTGTATTCTCGCTTTCTGAAAAGAAATTATTAATGGTTTGATTGAGACAGTTATGTATTATTCCTCACACTCTAATTAAGTATTACTAATTTTTCTCTAAATTTAAAAGCTTAATTACGTATTATGTAAAGATTAACAGAGATCATAAATAGTTTATGGTTTTAGAGTACGCAATAATTTTGCTTTCTGTACAGTTACTTTAATGTAAATATTTTTTATACTAAAGTTTGTATATGGCATCAAGGTCAGAATAAGTGTTAATGGTATCTCTAAAATATGTTTATAATCAAAATGCTTCTTTTGTGTTTTAGGCAGAGATAAAGCTCAAGTGGCTAATTTAATATTTGGTTATGTATAATTTTAGTTTCTCTAAAATAAGTAAGTGAGGTATAATTTTGTTACTTGTATAATAACTTTTTCTTTGTTTTTAGTTTCTCAAAATTTAAAATTTGTTATTTTCACCTATGGTGTTATGCGACATTAATTGATTATTTATGTGCTTAGCCAAAAGTTATGATTATTTTAAGTAATAAATATTTATGTCATATGTTATTTAAAAAAAGAAAACTCTTAAAATCTTTAAAAAATGTTAATTCTTTTATCTTAAAATTAATATTAGAATTGAAAATAAAAATGACAAATTGGGTTGTTTTGACCCGTTTTAGTTTGTGCTACGTTAGAAACAAAATATTCAAAGTAGTTTAATTAACACAAAACTTGCATGTTACCTTATCTGATGATGGAAAACAATAAAACAAAGAGAATGCATAGGATATAATTTTTTCTAATGTACAAATTTACGAGGATGAATCATCAAAGAGCAGCAATAATAAATTACCATAATCACAAATAAAAGTACTAATATCTTTAATGTGAAAACCCCTTCAAATTAAAGTTCAAAAATACGAATCGTCCAGACTAAAGAAATAGCTCAATTATGATAAGCAAGAATACAAATCAGTCTCAATCAACTGCACAAATTAGTGTCAACACTCAACCAAAAAGCAAAGCAACAAAGCAACAAAGCTTTCAAATAGAGAAGAACAAATGAAACAAAAAACTTATAAAATCACTACTACAGTGCAAAATTAATTTCTCCCAACACAAACCTCATATCGACAATCCGACCGGTCAAAATGAAGAATAGTTTGTTCCAAACAATTTGTTTAAAGTCTTCTTTTTTATCCCAGTTGACCTTTTCTTTCTTCCTCTCATTCCTACATATCTCAAAGTCTTCATTCAACCGAGTTAGTTTCACATAATGAGTACCTCGCTCCTTTTCAGCTTCTTCTGGATCCTTTTACACTTTAGTAATTATTGGTTTAATTAGTCGGATAGTACTCATTTTTGTTTGGATGTGTCAATTTAGTACTTGCTTTTAAAAATATGCCAATTGAGTCTCAACTTTTGAAAAGATGTTTTAATTAGGTCCCTTTTGAGAAAAAAAATTATTAACTTCGTTAATATATTGATATTTAAAATGACTTATAAACTTAAGTATTGATATTTATATTAAAAAGGACCTAATTGAGACAATTTTTGAAAAGTTGTGACTCAATTGACACCTTTTCAAAAACGGATACCAAACTGACACATATGAACCAAAGTGGGTACCATTCGACTAGTTAAAACATGATTATTTTTCTCACAAAAATCATTTTTGCCTTGAGACAAGTCGGGTCATGATGAGTCTAGGCAAGAATTTTTATGTGCTCTTCAACCTAAGATTTTACTGACTTTACCAAATTTCCTAGGCTATTATGAATGTCTATGGAAAGTGACACAAGATCACTAGAGAGAGACGCAAAGTTGACAGGAGAAGGAGAGGTGAGATTGCTAGCAAGGAATTTATCGTTGGTTACAAGCTTATCCATTCTGATCAGATTCTTTCTCTACTCATGGGAGACCAGATGTTCTGATAAAGGATTGATCCCTATCAAGGATGATGGCCCATGGCACATGCTTAGAAGAAAGGGAGTTCCTTGATCCCTTCCTTTGCTTTTATTTTCTTTAGTTTAAAATTCCTTTAAGTTGGCTTGGTTGACTATTTTTGAGTTGACTTGT
>Ga0209589_1007953_pt1 | contig 16759 bp, 7 predicted proteins | sample CowpeawhiteBW_FD_187525 | JGI IMG/M metagenome (GOLD analysis project Ga0209589, IMG submission 187525) | Root nodule microbial communities of legume samples collected from California USA - Cow pea white BW (SPAdes) (version 2) | ecosystem: Host-associated > Plants > Roots > Nodule | place: USA...
TGATTAAAAAAACAGTAGAAAATTTTTTATAATTGTCACTGTAAAATTTAGGACTAATAGTTGTCTTAAACTAGTATGTTCAGTACAGAACATGCACTGTAACTAACAAGTGTTATGGGAAAGGAGTTAATGACCCAAATTTAGTTCATAAAAAAAAAAAATATATATATATATATATATATATATATATAAGAATAAAAGAAAAAAAAGACATGTGGGTTTGGTAGAAGGTCGAGTCAGATTTACATTTCAACTAGATTATTCTTACATGAATATGAGAAAAAGAATGTCATTTCAACAACCACAAACCACTGCGAATAGTTTTTGAGAGCAAGAATGGGCCAGGTATTGGTCCAATCATTTGTCAAAATCAACTCAACCAAAAGGTCATCGCTAGAATAATCTTGATTGGTTTACATGTTTTCGATATATCATCTTTTTCAAACCTTGTCATATGCACATAATTGGTATAATTGTTTTCGAAATATCATCTTTTTCAAAACCTTCTATTTTCTTTGTATAAAATACTGTAAACAAAATTGTGTAGCCAGGAATAAAATTGCTCAAATCACAAACAAATGAGACCAGATTCTGTCATTTTTGCAAGTATCAACGCATTACATTTATAACTGTTGGATGAAGATTGGAAGTTGCGAGTTAGGATTTGAGGTTTAAGTTGATTAATCAAGATAAATACGAGTTGACTGGTTTTAAATTGTTAAATTTGTGAAAAAGGATGAATTTGTTAATTTCTTCTCAGAGTTAATCTATTGACAAGAATGTGAAAAAACACTTGCATGGCTGATTCTTTTGACTAACCTGTTGCGTAATTCAACGTAATGGAGACTTTGTCTTGGTGGTGTGTTAATGCAAAACTTGGTGGTGAAGGGAACACACCGTTAGGTCCAAAGGCATAAATCAAGCGGGACAGAGGTTGGTTTGTTTGTAACTGGAAGGCCATGTACAAACGTGAGGACTGTGATGTAATGAAGGTTGAGTTGGTGAGAACGTTTAAGTTGCCTCTATCTGGCACCACTTGGTTTGGTGCGAGTCCTGTTAGATAATATTGTTTCATGCCTCCACCTGCCCCATTGGATGAGATCCACCCCACAATGGCACTTGAACCCACCATCCCTCCATTGGGAGAGAACCCCATTGCTATATAAGAATTTGTGTTCGGTGCAGAGAGAATGAAGCTCCATATGTTTGGAGAAGTCTGAGAATACTGCACAGTTAACGTATGCATATCCTGTTAGTAGGTTTCATATTAATCTCATGATTGGTCATTCCAAACCTATTAATTCATGTTTTGAACTAACCTATTAATTCAAGAATAATGCACGACTTACTCTAAGGATGTAGCCCTGAGCATTCCAAACAGGAAGACAATTGAGATTGGTCGTGTCAAAGAGGAGAGGAACACTGAGGTTTAGCTTGGAGACACAGGAGTCTGCTGCTGCTTGTGAAGTACTTCCATCTACTTGTGAAGAATTTCCATTCCCTTGTGAACTTCCAATGTTGGCTGAAACATGCAAACAAATAGTGAACATAAGAAATGCTATAGATATCTTCATTTCTCTCTAGTGTTTATGCTTGTGTTGTGTGATTGCAAACGTATTCATGAGATTGTTAAAGCAAGAAAGACGTACTGCTATATGATTAAGTAAAGGAAAGGGAAAGATTGATATAATTAAACAATGGTATAGGTAGCAGTGTATCAATAATTATGGCCTAATTCGATTTAGTAGATTTGGTGAAAGGAAGGCTAGGTAACTTAAACCATTAAGTTTCCTTCATTCATAATAAAAGATTGATTTTGATAATGGGGAAAATTTACGCGAATATGATATAGATCAAACTTTTTAGGTTATCAGACAATAAAGTGTTGTCAAATGTAAATTATGAAAAAGCAATCTCTCCCGAGATTTTCTGAACTTATATTGACTTTGTTTTTTAATTCTTGGAAAGTGAATAAAATAACATTTAAAAAAAAAATTAAAGTATCCCTATACGTATGCGGTCAGTGATCGTAGTGTGCTAACTAAACACGGTGTTCTATAACCTCCATTCTCCAAAGAATAATTTGTCACGTTTGAAAAAAAGTCGTTATAGTCTTCTATATTTCTGGTTTAATGTGATTAAATTCATTAATAAAAAGGGTTAAATCTATATGTTTTTAAAAGTTTAAAGATGAAATTCATTAATATAAAATATTTTTATTGGAAGAATAGAAACCGAAAGCACTTTTTTATTCTATCGTGTTGTTGATAATTTTATTAACACTACCAAACTTCAAATTTAGAATGAATGAAATGGGGTGGGTGGAAGTGGAATTTGCTTTATTTTCTTATAAGTCTCGTCTAGGATGAAAACTTAAATTGAGAATTTCAATATCATTAAATAGAATTAGAACTAGTTTTTTTTTTTTTTTCTTTTCTATTTGATCTTTCCATCATTAACTCTTTGTGTCGTATATTTTGTTTCTGTATATATTTATCACTTCTATTTCAACTTAGGTCCCTCAAAGCAGGCAACTCTCAATAATTATTGTCCGGTTTGTTTGTCTTTCTTTCTCTTGGGTCAGTATACTTTCCGTCTACCCAAAAGTTTAGCGTTACTTATTACAAATAAGTGTTGTAGTTCAAGAAAAATATTTTTTACACTTGCTTCGTTTGCTCTAAAGTATATAGATAAGCAAAAATAAATAAGATCAAATCGTCTATATACTAATAAAAGTAAAAAAAAAAAGTTTTATACTGTTATTATTTCATTATTAGGTATTATAAGTTTCCTCGCTTTATAAAAACTACTTAATATACTTAATATCGAGATGATTTTCAATTTATTGATATTAAAAATATACTAACAAAGCATAAAAATTAAATTCAATAAATAAATAAATCTTATTTCATTCAACCTGCACTAAAAGTGACCAAAGATTAAGATCAACAACGTGAATTTATAATAATAATAATAATAATAAGTGCATAACCAATGATGATGATACGACTTTTTAAAATAAAATACATGTTGATAATTGCCTAAAGGATGTTTTATCATTACCATCGTCTGAAACTTCTAAATTAATTGGAAGAGAAAAAACATAAATAATGCATCTTATTGAAGTTTTATTTGGAAAACAGAACAGGATATTTAAAGTCCTGGCAAAAATTTACACCGAGATCGTGTGAAATATGTATTTTTTTTTTTTACAAATTATTCGATTTTTATTTTACTTTTGCAGTTTAAGATAATATATTAAAATTTCAGGGAATAAAACATTAGTTATTTATTTTTTCGCTAAAAAATTTTAAACAAAAATTTTCTCTTATTAATTTTGACTTTGATTTTTTCACTAAAACTAGTACAATAGAAATAGGCTAAAAGATATTATATATTTGGAGAGAGAAACTACGGTTTTATAAATAAATTCTAGAATAAAATTATGAAGTATTTAATGTAAATATATGCGTTGACAGGGGAAATGGAAATACGGTTAAGATAGATCCTAAGCTAAGACTTAAAGTTGAAGAATTAGATTGCTTCAAATGAAGTCGATCAGGTTGTTATTCCATAACTTCCAAGTCGGAGAGAACATAAAAACACGTGTGAATCTAAGACTATAGACTGTGGTTGCTACCCAGACCAGTTGTCGGCTGTTTTTTCTCTCTCTCTCTCCCTCTGTCTCGAAAAGAAGACTCAATATTCTAAGAAATGGAACTGCGTTGCTCACAACCAACAACTTAAGTTCCACTATTTACTCTTCTCTACTTCATTTGGCTTTTACTAGTATAGTTTTTGATTGAACATATCACCCACTCTATAATGCCCAACCAAAGAATTCTCTAGCTGAATCAATGAATTCTGAATAGTATGCCGTCAAATTTCAACCACAGGCATAATGACATATAATGACGCTCACTTCAATATTACCCACTAATCATATTTATGATCACCTTGCACCAATAGAGTTCGAAGTAAAGAAAAGAAAAACATATATTATTCACTACTGGTTAACTTTGTTTTTGTTATCAGAAGTTTGTAAAAAAATTAAAGGACTTAATTATTTTTTATTCTATAATTTGTTTATTTTGTTTAATTTAGTCTTATTAATAAAAAGAACATAATCAAGTCTTTTTATTTTAATTGCACCAAGTTAATATTTTTACACAATTAACAATATAACCATTAATCTGCACAAGTTAACATTAACAATTTTAATTTACAAGTAATATAATTTATATTCATTATATAGTGACAATTTATAGAACCACTAAAACTTTAAAAAAAAAAAACATCACATTGTTGCATTTTTAAAATTAAGGAATTTTACTAAATTTGAAAACAGTTACGTTATTGCATTTTTTAAATTGAGGGATTGAGACTAATAGTAGTTGAGGTGACAGGATGAACAAAGACTAAATAAAGAATAGAAAAAAAATTAAGATTTACTGTTCAGGCAATACTTTTTCAGATCAAGGCTAAAAAAAATCACAATAGCTTAGTTATTACCGACTTGTAAGAAAAATAATCATTATTTTTAGCTCATATACGGATAGTTTTTCCACATATTGTAGTTTAGAAATTAAATTTATTTAAAGAGAAGAATAAAAATCATTTACGAGAGTTTTGGGAAGGAGTTCAATTTATACTAACCTTTTGAGTAGTCTATTCTTGTGGAAATCTTGTCTAAGTGTTTGGTTAGTGCAAAGCTTGGTGGTGCAGGGAATAAACCGGTGGATCCAGTGGCAAATATCAGCGAGGACAAAGGATCAGCGGTTTGTAACTGAAACACCATGAACAGACGAGAGTTCTGTAGAGTGATGAAGGCTGAATTGGCTATCACCTGTAGGTTGCCCTTATCAGGAACCACCTGATTTGGAGTGACCCCACCAAGATAATACTGCTTGATCCCTCCACTGGCTCCTCTTGATTCCACCCACCCCACCATGGCACTTGAACCAACCATGCCGCCACTGACAGAGAATCCCATGGCTATGTAAGAATTTGTGTCTGGGGTAGAGAGAATGAAACTCCAAATGTTTGCATAAGTCTGAGCATACTGCAAAGTTTACACATAGGTTAGTATATACATGTGGTGCTATTGGAATAAGGTCATATAAATGTGATGAAATTCAAAAATGGTGCACTTACTCTGAGGATGAAACTTTGAGCATCCCATACAGAAAGGCAGCGAAGGTTGGTTGTATCAAAGGGGACGGAAACATTGAGGCTTAGATTGCTGGTACACGAGTCTGGTTCTGTACTTGCAAGGAAGAATGAACAAAGAAAAGTAATCACGAAGAAAAGTCTTAGAGCCTTCATTTGTCTCTATTATTATGCAAGTGGTGTCAGTTTGAAAGATGTGGTAAGCATAAGTCTAACAAATCTTATTGAAGCCGGGCTTACTATTCCTACTGAAGCTAAAAGGGGGGAAAATAAACGATGTAATGATTGTCATTTTGTAACTAACATGGTGCAGGGCCATTCTCAATTATGATCATAAATTGAAAACGAAGATTGAAGTACATGAAAGATTAAAAAACAAAAAATAAAAATGGCAAGTTTTTGTTGACTGAAGTCCGCCTGGTATTTCACTCACCAAATTAAAGGCAACACAAACTCCTACATGAATTCATACGTGATGCAAATGTATACAAAGAAACAGAGATGTAGGGTAAATTATAGGAAAAGTAAATATATTCATAATTCCATATGATACAACAACATATTCCATTATACGGTTGTACACTCTTCCAATAATAAAGAAAATGATAAAGCCCAGACTCCAAATACATGGCAACAGGCTCGGTCAGACTTTAGCACGTCTAGATCCCAATCCAAATGTCCAGGTCTTTCATTCTATTCACTTGTCTTCAAATTGATGAATGGTACAACATCTCTAGATAATTTTATTCGTGTGCCTTTGTTCTTTCGCAAGATACAGAACTTTACAGATAGAAGTACAGTACCATAGCCTTATAGAGCTGCATCATCAGAGGCCTGACTTTGAAGTCCATCGCGCCCTACAAACGCATAGATAATTGTGGCATTAATAAACTGCAATGGATTTCCTAATCCAACGTAATGATCAACGTTTTCACACAACTTTGGGCCGAATTCACGAGATAAAAAAAAATCATATTAAAAGGTATGTTTAAATCAAAGAAATTTCATCCACTAAGTAATAATACTTAACAATAGGGACAGCAATAAAATAGCAGCAGATAACAATTACAGACTGCCTAGTACCTCAACAGAAACCTGGACAAAAGCAGCTCCTTCTAAAGGAAAGACCCCTTTCCAATCTCTATATTTTTGAAATTTGAGGTAAATTTTTTCAACAAATAAGCAATTAAGTTGAACACCTTCTAAAAATGCTAGGTATCTATATAGGATGCATGGATATTTAGGAATATTTTGTTTTACATCAACTGTTAGTCCCCTTACTCTTCTGGGCCTGTGTTTGCCCGGCTTAGGTATGCCTCGCAATTTAAAACATTCATTTATTGGTATACTTTCAGATGTTATGAAAAGTCTCACATGATTACAAACACGTACCAAATATCGGTGATACTCTTGGAAATTTCATACCGGAGACATCTTTATTGGCACCGGGATTCTCACTCAAAGCCACTACTGGGATTGAGATAGTATTAACGTAATTGAGCAGTTTGCAAACTAACTACCATAGTTTATATTATACCAACAACAAAAAATTCCAATTCTATTAATTATCTTCAGCCAGGTATGTGAGAGGGTAAGTATCCTGTGGCAGTTGGAGAGGGACAAAACTGTTTTCAAGTGATTTCTTGGCCCAAAAAACAATTCCTTGGCTCCCCATCTGTTTTAAGCCCAGGACTACCTCAAGGGTGTAGCATTAGCAATCTTGGATTAGCAAGGATTGGGAAGCCTTTTATCATACTTAATTCAACCAACAACAACCAACATGTTACTACAATTAAATCAAAAAGGGAAAAAACAGCTAATGAACAAATTAATCTGCGGCCACCTACCATTGATGAAGTGCCAATAGTAGTCGATAGTTCAATTCACATTAAATTAGTCTAACCAAACTCGTGCCTCAGGTCAATCAATTTCATATTTTTCCACGAAGTCCAAAAAAATATTAACCATTTTCCAAAAAAATGCTTCATTACATGCTAACTAGAATAGACTATAAACCATCTCCTTCATCCTTAATCCACTGGTCTCTAATGTGAATATGTAAGTTATAGAAAATTAGTTTCATGGCTAAGAGCAAATGAAACAGAACTAAAAATAAGGATATAAAAGATGAAACGGCAATGAACTTACTTCCAGAAAGCGGCTCAGGCAAGCTAACATATTTGGGACAAGATCCTTTTGAAGTAACCATGTCAATTTTATCATCAGAACTAACAGCACAATCTCGGGGCTGCAAAACGGCAGACAATATATTCTATAGAATTAATAATGGCCAAATTACTGTTTTTGAATAGAATACCATGAAATCATAGAATTAATGGGGATTCTCTCATAATGTACATGAAAGTTTGTTTACCAGTGGCGTATTTCTTAAATTTCTAAAAATAAACCAAATTCCTGCAATTCTATACATTGAGTTAAATGTTTGTGTCATACATGTCTAAAACATCTCAATGATCTCACAACTATTACATATGTTTTATGCAGTATTACGTCAAAATTGACCAGAGTACAATACTGATATCAATAATTGAAAAGTCTAGTTACCGAAGACTAAACTATTTATCTCTCAACTCATCAAATGATATATCTAAATATGCCAATCTCCCACCATAAATAAGACAAATATTTGAACATATTTTAGTTTCTTGTGTGCTAAACATATATTACAGACTAGAGCAGATTACATACCTGGAAGTCCTTGTAAAAGCATAGACGAAGTTCCTCGATAGAATCTTTTGAGCAAATTATTAAAGGAGATGCATGAAAAGCATTCTCAATGGCAGAGATAATGCCTCCAAGGGGATACCTTTCTGTATTAGAGGGAACATATCCAGCATCATTTAGAACACTCTGGAGAAGTGTGAAAAAAACAATACTCAGAGTGTGTCCCAATGCAGGCGAGCATTAGTTCTTAACAACAAAAGAGTTTTACAAACACAACTGGTAGTCGTTCTTAAAACAGAGTAAACACCAAACCAATTAAGCAGTTTTTCAACAATTGAGAACCTGTGACTGAGATTTTAAGTCTTCAATGCCAATTGACAAGATGGCAGCCCAAGTTGCCAACAAAATTTTGGTATAATTTAGGCTTTGTGCATGTATTTGGGCCATACTACAGCAACAGACTAATTGGAGTGGTTCAGCAGATAGGAAAAAGAAAAATGAAAATGTAATAGGTGCAGAACAGAGAAAAAGAATGACTATATTCAGTTGAGCCAATTTGTAAGAACTTAGAGGCAGAATTGAAAAGAATAAAGCACTCCCAGAGTACTTGAGAAACCCTAAAGTCTCCTCCCAATACTTCCTCCTCTGAAACTATTCTCTCTCGTGGCTAGCTTCTCCTTTATAGTCATAGCCTAACTATCTCTTACATATTCTCAAATGCACCATGGCCAAAAAGACCGCTAATTAATGAATTCATTAATCAACAGACAAACTCTAGTAACCGGAGGAAGGTATTATTGGTTAAATAATCCATTAATCAGCACTGAAACGTTATAACTATTGCAGGAGGAATCATGGGATGCTTAACTTATTAATGAATATATAAGTTTATTAGTTTTTATGGGTGATTGGAAGGGGCAAGACAGAAGTAAAAATTAACAGTTGCATTGAATAATAACCTTTAATTGTCTAACTATTAGTATTCAGTAAAGAATGTTTCGAGCTTTATCTATGAGGAAAAATGACAATGATCAATGGAATGGGAAAACGTAGAAATTTATTTAAGTATATCAATGTATTTTGATCACATTTCATATGAAGTCATAACCTAAAGAAAAGACAGAAAATTCTGGTACCAAGTAAAACAAAGATTTTGCAAACTTACAGTAACATTGTATTTGAAATAGAGATTCAGAACTCCCACAAAATAATCATATTCGTTTCGAAATACAGGATAAGAGCAAGTGCCATGTTTCTCTGCAAATGAAGTTACAGTATTAGAAAATAGGAATATTAGTACAAGAAAACCACATCATTTTGCCTCAGAAAACAGCAAAAAGAGTAAAAACAAAGATGTATTGGAAACTTTGAACATTTTGTTCCGCACCAATTTAACACTGGTACAGCTAACGCTATCCACAAGTTGCAGGTTTTAGGAAAACAACGCAACTAGTACTCAAGAAAAACAATGTACAAACTCATTAAACCAAGTGAGCAAGCAAAAGCAATGAAAGATTATTACCCCACTGCCGATGCCAGCCAGGTTTGATAACCCAAGAAGCGCAATTGAAAAAAGAAAAATTAGAGTCCATAATAATTTAAGGTTGAATAGGAAACTAATTAATATCAACAACCACCTCATGAGCCCAAAATGTTCCTTTCCCACCATGGCATACTGATGGCTTGCCACAGCTCAATGATGGCCAATATTGCTCTAAAGCATTAGTCAAAGTCGATATCTACACACAAGATGAAACAATGGTGGAAATGGAGAGTTTATGCAAACAAATTAGTAGAGGACACCAAGTTGTAATAGTATATAAAAGTAACACTAATGCAACCAACCAAATACAAACAATTAACACTTGAAAAAGCATTAAAATATTGCAGTTTTGAAAGCAAAAAAAAAAAGTATCTTTGGCTTTGTTCAATCAATAGTTAATACTTTATCATTGAACCAATTACCTAGTAAAACTAAAAGAAACGGCCATAAACTTTCCACTACAACTCTTTATTTGTGATAAAATGACTTGCAAAATAAGGCTGGGTAATATACCTCTTTCGGATTGAAACTGGCTCTAGAACAACAGGATGGCCAAGTTCCATCATTGTAGTCAGGCCAGAGTCCATCTATCATACACGTAGACATAACCTGTTAAGCTATTTGTTGCTGGAATCTCAATACTCAACGGACATAAGCAAAACGATCAATATGTTGTTTATCACCAAAAACAGATTTATTTTTAACAAACAAAGAAATCTAAAAGAAAATGATTGATGACGAAGAAATGACAGACAAAAGAACTCACAGGAAGAAACAAAGACCAAAAAGTCATACTTAAGCTAATTTCTCAAAGAGTTAAAATTTTAGTAGAATTTTACAATATTTTTCTAGACCGGGCCAGGGATTCACACCTGAGAAAAAGATATTGACTCAGAACATAGTCAATGCAAGTAGGAAAGTTGAAGTAAAACTAGTAATAAGTATTCCACATGGTCTTCAGCATAGTGATGTTTTTGCATACTTATTTCATAGAAAAACAAAAAGAATTCCACATGGTCTAAATTTACAACAACAACCTCAAAAGAATAAATTAACACGGAATATAATCACTGCAAGTAGTGGAATTCAAGAAAAACAAGTAACAGGTATTCCACGCAGACTAAACTTAGAACGATAACCTCAGAAGGAGAATTTAACTCAGAACACAGTCAATGCAAGTAGCCAAATTGAAGAAAAACAAGCAGTAAGTATTCCATGAGGTCTAAATTCACAACAACAACATGCAAAAAGTATTCCACCACCACGACAATGCCGCATTTGAAACCTAATACTCACGTATTGTGAATATTTTTGGAAAATTGGAGCTGCAATCAGAAACGTAAACATGTCAGCTTCTCATCAAGTGCTTCACATAAGTTGCATAACAAAAAAACAAAATACAAAGCTTACATAAAGTTTCTTAGCTACCTTTGCCATTATTTTGCCATCAGAATTAGAGTTTTATTTTGCTAACTCGCCTAGATTTGCATTAAAAATCCACACAAATTACCGAAGTAAAATTCCAATTCTGATCAGACAATAACACGAAAAGCAGCTGTAGAACTATAACTAAGTTTTGTCCTATCAAAAATCCATTCCATAGAGTAATTATAATCATCAACAAAAAAAAAAAGTCCAAATTCGACCAAAAAGACACAATAAAAAAAGATTAATCACTCCACGTTTTCAAGTCAAAGTAAAAATGCAAAATGATCAAATCTAAGAATTGAACCAATGGAACGTAACAGAATGAGAAATGGAAAGGAAAACGTGGCGTAAATTACTAGATTACCCTCTGCAGCAACCGTTGGTGGGACAGCAACTGCGCGTGCGCTGGCAGTAAGTGCCAGGCCATTGCAAGGCCAACGCGAAATAGTCAAACTCTCGCTGACCGTCGAACGATGCAACCGACGCGGCGCGTGCTGGAGGCGTCGCCGGCGCTGTCAGCGCGAGAATAGCGAGCACCAGCCACGAAATCGAAGGAGGCATCGTTCGTTTTCCGTTGTTGGCGATGGTTATGTCCAAATAGATAGGAGAAGATGAAGAGTACTAGACTATATATAGTAGTAGAGGAAAGGTGAGGTAGTTTGGCATGTGCATTTTAAATTACTTGCAATTGCAACCTTCTTGAGTTTCACACGGAACCCAAATAAATCAGAGCCTCTCTATTCAGAGTATATTCTAAAACATATCCATCTAATATCAAAGTAATGTTTTAAAGTAGAGTTTTAATTTGATAGAAATAATTTCTTATTTAATGGAATGCTCAATTCTAAATAATATTTTAATTTACGATAAATTACTTAAATTACTATTCAAGATTAATTTTACCTCTTCCTATAAAATCTTTCAAACGAAGTTATTTCAATAATCAAATTAATATTTTGGGTAAATTTACCAAAAAAACAATGGTTTTGTGAGAATTAATTTCGTTTTAAAACAAAAAATAAGTCTTTACATGAGAAAAAAAAATGAATGATATGAAGTTGGAAAAAAAATGTAAAACAATAATAGTAAGATAGAAATTTTTAATTCATCACACAACTTTTTTTCATAAAAATTTACAAAATTAAACTACTATTCTAAACACATTTTTGAAATTGTAAATATTTTGTTATGTCAAAAGTAGTTGAAATCAATAAAATATATTTTCAAAACATGAGTATAAGATTAAATAGTTTTTAATGACCAAAAGAAATATGAAAATTGGTAATATCTTTTAGTCAATTTGAATTTATGTTTATTTTCAAAATTTATTACAAGTATCATCAACAATATTTTAAGATTAACATTGGCTGAAATTGTTTCGAATTAATTATGAGTGACATTATGTAAGTTGACATTAATTGAGTTTATTTCTTTTAACATTGTTGGATAGATTTTGCTGACTTTTTTTTTATCAATGTCAACTTAAAATTTTCCATAGTATCCATTAACTACAAAAATAATTCTATAAACCACGATCATCAAGATTACTATAGAAAGTTTGTAGTGGGAAGTTTCATATCAGAAAAAAAATCCTAATTAATATTAGTTGAAATATTCACATATTTACAAAAATACAACCACGATAATAAATAATAAAAAAAATAATATTATATACATACAAAAAATCACAAGTAAAAATATAATTTTCGGTTAAAACATTATACGATCAATATTAATTTAAAATATTCTTATTAATATCGGACACCAACTATAATTATCATAGACTAAAAACTAAAAATTAATGGATGGTCCGTTAGCAGTCTGATATTGGATGAAATAAAATGTTCAAAAAAGTTCGTTAGGATATATTCTAATATGATTGTGATATTATGTTAAAAGTGAATTTAAAACCTAATTCAATCCTACAAAATTGACTTATAAAGTAAGAATTACAATTTACTTTAAATTAAACTTTTATTAATTCACGCGTCACTTCCAACATTTATGATCTATCTCTTAATAAATTTCCCCCCAAATTTATACATACTATTTTTTTTTTTTTTCATAAATCTAATTTTTATATTTAAACAAAATTACCAATCCATCTTTCTCCATCGCACGGTCTTCAAATTGAAGAAGAAAGAATGTCAAGAAGTCGATTGTTATGGTTCTCCTTCGGATTCACATCGGCATACGCCTTGTTTTCCCTATCCCTTTCCAAGGACTTAAAGGTTCAGCGTTTTGTGCTTTCCTCCTGCTTGGAACACGTTGGCGCTCTCGAAAATAGAATCTCCCAAATCGAATCCTCTTCTTCAAAATCTTCGTCTCCTCCCTCCTCTCCTTCAGCTTCCGATGAGGTCATTCATTTCTCTCTCCTTAGCTCTTTTTAATTTCTCGCCTAAATTGCCTTCTCTAGTTTTCTCATAATTTCTTTTATTTTCAATGGAGAAATTTCTTGCATGTTAGGTTTGCATCTCCTGGTTGATAAATACTTGCTCTTACAATTTCTGTATTAATAAGATTTTCTTTTATTATTATTTATGGTAAGATAATTGTTGTAACTTGTTTCTACCAATCTTGAATTTTCAGTGCTTCCTATGATACTGGTTTTGTACAGCAATTTAATTTAATGAAGTATGATATTATGATCTGGATAATGCAGCAATTCGATTAATTAAATTTAATTTGGTATAGTTTTTTGTGCATAGTGATCTTTGATTCATGGAATGAATATAGAACATGAGCTTTGCATACACTCTTTTTGCTTGAGATCTCGTATTTATCGTCAAAATGTTGAGGTAATCCTCATTTTAAGATAACACTCCGGTGTAGGAACATGTTTGATAAATTTGAATTTCATCATTACATTTGATAGGAGACAACATAATGTTTTCTGTTGCTGCTAATTTTAGAAGAGAGATTTTTCAATTGCAGTTACTTTTAATTCTTTCATGGTCACTCTCACATCTGAGTGTGCATTAAAAAACTTTTATTGTCTTTGGCAGGTTGAAGGTTAGATAATTTTCCGGTGAAATGAGTTCTTCTTCTTGGTTCTATGGGATCTATACTTTAATATTGGTAGAAGAAATTGACATAATAAAACAGACGCCGAGGCAACTTGATTTTTTTGTTCACGCTTTTTATTTTTTCTGGGAAATTAACCAATAGTGTTGAAAAAATGTGAAGACTTTTGAATTTTTAACTGTCTTGTTATTCTTGGTAAATTTTGATGAAATTTGATACGTTCAAGAAAATTATGTAAACCAATATCCTCTAGTCGGTTCTGGAAATAGCATGTGGTGAACTTGTGACTTTTTTTTTTCTATTGTTAAAACTTTTTTGCAGTTTCATTCATTTACAAGTCGTATAACCAAAATTGCAGACTGGACAATATGCACAAATACAACATATATAAATTTATAAATTTGAACAACAAATTTTGCACTTTTAAGAATTTAAATCTGTTTTCACTTTTTCGTGATAAATCTGAAAATTATAAGCATAAACACAATAAACATAAGGAAATAGATCATGGTCTATGTGAATATCAAGATGGATAGAAGGATAAGATCTCTCATATCACATGCAAATCTTACCATTAGAAACCTTTTGTAAAGCATTTTTTTTTTTAAAGAATGCATTTTCTCATTTTTTGGAGAATCTTTGAGTCAAATTAAAAACCCTAAACAATGAATTATCATTATCTTAAAACCAGCACTAAAGAGCATAGAAAAGCAAGGTACCTATAATTAGTTTATGGAATTATTTGCCGTTAGCTTCATAGCACGAACCACGATCTGATAACCCTGTATTCAGATATCCAATTTCAAGGTTTGGTTTACTGATGGTCCAATCCGGTTCACTTATAATTTGGTCCAGTTCACTAACGGTTTGGTCGGTTCACTAACGACTCACTATGGTTTACTAACGGTCCGGCCAGTTCATTGACAATCCAGTCCAATTCAGTTTGGTTTGATTCAGTTTGATTCGGTGTGGTTCAGCTCAATCCAATCTGATTTGGTCTGGTCCATTCTGTTTCACTAATGATTCGATGCGGTTGACTAACAGTCCAGTCTGGTTCATTGACAATCCAGTTTGGTTCACAGACGGTCCACTCCAGTTCACTAACGGTTTGGCCTGTTCATTAACGGTATGATTTGGTTTAGTGACAGTCTGGTCCGGTTCACTGACAGTTAGGTCTGATTCACTAACGATCTTATGCGATCCACCAAAGATTTGATCTGGTTCACTAACGACCTGGTTAGATTCACTGACATTTCATAACGATGCAATGTAGTTAAAAATTAATGCAAACTAATTTTCAGTTCAAGGTGATCTAATTTGTTGTAATAATACGGATTGTAAATTTTACTTCATCTCACCAAGAAATCATACTTAAATTAGAGTGGACGGACTAATTTATTGGAAGAGATATTTTTAAAAATGTGTGATCAACGTAAATAATACGTGAAAATATGACATAACTAAATAGTCTTATTCTTGTTATATATTTTATAATTCAATGTATTTTTGTTTTTTTCAATAGTTGAATGAATATTATTTTCATATTTAATTAAATTTTATTTCTCCTATATTAATTAAGTCTAAAATTTATAATTTCATTTTTAAATATTGTTTTTTTTTAATTTTTAAATTTTTTCTTTTTGTATTTTCTTTTTATACTTAAGTCGAGTTGAGTCAATCCCGATCAAAATTTGGTCGAGTCAACCTCGGCCTAAATTTGGTTGTACTCGATGAGTCGGCCCAAACAAAATTTGGTCGTATTCGGGTGATTCGACCGCAACCAAAAGTTGGATGTATTTAGCCGCGTCAGCACCGATCAAAAATCAATCGAGTTAGCCTCAGTCGAAATTTGGCCGAGTTGGCTCTGGCCTAATTTTAGCCATATTTAGTTGAATTAGTCTCGAACGAAATTTGGTCGTATTTAGTTGTGTCGGCTTCGATTGAAATCTTGTCAAGTCAATCCCAACCAAAATTTTGCTGAGTCAATTATAGTCCAAATTTGGTCGTATTCATCAAGGTTGTCCCGGGTCAAAATTCGATCGTATGCGGCCAATTTTTACCGAGTGGTGTTTTACCAAAATATGGACATATTCGCTAGAGTTAGCCTTAATTGAAATTCGTTCGAATTTGGCCAAGTCAATCCTAGTTAAAATTCGACCGAATTTGACCAAGTGGTCGTGACCAAAATTTGGCCGAGTCGACTACGATTGAGAGTCAACTGAGTTGGTCCTATGCATAAATTCGAGCAAGGTGACCTCGACCAAAACTCTACCAAATTCGATCATGTCGGCCTCTCTTAAGGACACAAATTTTAGAAAATTCTATTTAAAATTCTTTTATGAAAAATGAATTATGGATTTCAAATTTGATCCAAATATTTGGATGTAGATTTAAATTTTAATCCAAACTAGTTTTGCTAAAAAATTGAATCTGGATCGAAATTTTGATGTAATTCTAGAAGGGTTAAATATGTTTTTATCCCTCAAGTTTTAGTGAATTTTGGAATTAATCAATCTTCGAAACTTTATAACAATTTCGTCCTTCATCTTTATAAATACGTGTATTTAGTCATTCATACCAAATTTTGTTAACTTTATTTGACATTTTAAACGCATTTTATGATAATATTTTAAATTAATATTGAAGCGAAAATATGTCGAACGGTGTAAATAATTTAAATATTATCATAACATACGCTTCAAACGTCAGATAAACTTAACAAAAATTGATTAAAAATACTTTATTCACATATTTTTAAAAATGAATGATTAAACTAGTCAAAATAAAAAAAAAAAAGACTAATTTCATATTTCAATAAAACTGGGACAAAAAATAATTGATTAATCCATTCTAAAATGAATGTGAATTATGTTATAAAAAATTCAATCCATGATTACCGGTAGAAATCAA
>Ga0209589_1007955_pt1 | contig 16756 bp, 4 predicted proteins | sample CowpeawhiteBW_FD_187525 | JGI IMG/M metagenome (GOLD analysis project Ga0209589, IMG submission 187525) | Root nodule microbial communities of legume samples collected from California USA - Cow pea white BW (SPAdes) (version 2) | ecosystem: Host-associated > Plants > Roots > Nodule | place: USA...
TTTTCTTTTTTTTTTTTTTTTTTTTTTTAATTTAAATAAAAAAAAAGCTCTTATTATTGTGAAATACTTATTTATACACCGAAATAACATGTTAGGATCTTACATGGATATACTAGTCAATTATTGGATTTGTTTTTGCTGATTAGCCTTTCTTTTGACATATCTTTCTCACAAAGGATGAGATGTCCCTTTTTGGAAATGAAAAAAGGTTTATTGGTTCTTCTGGTTTGATTAAATCTTAGACATGCAACAATTAACTATTGATTAAGATTAATTTTGTTACAACTATACTATTTTAAAAATAACTAATAATTACAACCTCTTGTTGCAACCTACGTATCTTGTCGCCTTGCATCATATCATTGACCTATGATGCAACCAAATCAGTGCATGTTTGGTAGGATGATTATTAATCGTTTTCAAAATTATTATCAAGATAAAATATTTAAAATACAACAAATATTTTGCATAATAATAGCAAAAATATATTTCTACGCACAAATTTGTTCTTATGATAATAAAAAATAATAAAATTATTATTATTATTATTACAAAATTAAATGTAAATATTTTTTATAATTTTATTGTAAATAGTTTTACTTATAAGTAATATTTTAATTAAAATTTAGTTATGTTTAAAAAATAGTCAAATAAAAAAGGTAAATTTAAATAAACAATTACTTAAAAATTAAAATTAATAAAATAATTATTTTAATTTTAAAAATATATTAAAAAGGAAAAATAAAAAATAAATATAGAAAAAAAAGAGAGGAATATCCTTTGCTTTATATACAAACACAGAGTTCAAACCATAACTTAAAAGTTTGAGCAAAATAGAGATCGACACAAATCTTTATACTTTAAAAACATATTTGGATATATAGATGAGAATGAACATATACAAATTTGTTTTTCTTCGTCTTCATAACATTCCATTTCTGTTTTAAATTACTAAATCACTTTCATTTTATTAGGTAATTCAAAACACTTATTATTTTTTTTTTGTTCTTAACTTCGTGACTTATTCTAAATCAAGTATTTGATAAATTTTTTCTATATTATTTAACCTTTATTTAATTATTGTATATTTTTATTTGATATTTATATAATTATAATTTTTTTATTAATATATTTGGTATTACAGAAAATAAAATCCCTATCATTTCAACTTTGAAAACTTGCTAATATTAAGTAAGGGAGATATGCTTAATACTAATATTATTTTATGAGGTATTTTATAGTTACTCTCTACGCTGAAGCTGTAACCAAGAATTCTTACCTCTTGTTAGCAATATTTCAACAAAGGTATTCATTACAAGGTATTATTGAGGGATACCTTTGTTGTATAATAGAAGTACTTAGAATTAGTTTATTACCTGTTCTTGATAATTATATTTCTATTACTTAATCCAAACAATCTTATGTTATACCTTTTTTTTCCTCTTTTATTATCTTAATATTAATTGGGATTTTGAATATATTTGTTTAATGGTATGAAAAAAAAATATTTGTATTTGATGAAGTGGCAACAAGACATGTACCAAAATTCAGAAGGTACAATAAATCTCCATGAGAGGGTTCAGTTTTGAAATTAAAGAGGCAGAGGAATTAACAATGGTGTCTGTGACTGTGTGTGCCTTCAACTGCTTCTTACCTGTGACTCATGCCACTCAAACTAAGTGACAAAACTCACCATAGTAATCCCGTGAGACACGTTCTTTAATTTCTGCTCCTAATTTTTATCAACTGGGTCCCATTTCTTCTACCAAGCCTTTTCTGTCAATACTTCCATAACTTTTTCATCTAATTTCCCCCTTGTTTATGGATAGAAAAAATTAGTCATTATATAGTATGAAAATATATTTTGAATCCTGCAGTTTAAATTTTACAATGGGAAATATATTTCTCAATTGTACAATTTATAATATTTTTTAATTTAAAATTAGATGTTTAGATTGTAATTACAATTCAAAATTTTAAATATATTTTTAAATCTAAAAAATTATTTTAGATTACATATTTCAAAAAATTATTATATATTTCTTTCTGCACCTCCCTTTTTATCTTTCTGCAGCTCTATATCCAATTAATGTCAAGGAGATGAGATTTGACCTGGTTCAACAAAGTTTTAGAATCTTAATGTTATGTATCTTTCACTGTTTCTCATTAATCTGTATTTTTTTTCTCAATTTGTCAATATCCCATCTCCCAATAAAAGCTCATGGAATATTTAATCACGACAGATGAGCATTATAAAAATTTATTTCTAATTTGATTTGAAACAACCAAAACACTATAGAACTCAATGGTTGTTTTTGGTTGATGTGGCAAATTTTGACATGAATATGATCCTTATGTTGTTCATGAACTAGGTCATCCTTGCTATTTAAAATAACATGAAATCTAATCTGGTGAGTTTTTATAAGCATATTATTACCGATAAATAGGATTTTCTTTTACCCTTTAAAGTTTCATTACAAGTCCATGTCAAACAATATGTTGCATCAGGTAACTTAACTAAACAAAGAATTCTTACAATTTGTTGAGTCTAAATACAAATTCAGGTAAACATAATAATCACAGACAAAGATGATACAACCATGGAGGAAACATTATAACAGCCATGGAGAAAACATTATGGTAAGAAAATAAAGCAACAAATACACATGTAATCTATCTATTATCAAAGCTTGAAGCTGCAAAGGTTGTTCATCCATTAGTCTTACAATACAAAGGAAAGAATCAAAGAGGCTTTGCACCACCACCATTCTCCTGTGCATTATTGACTGGAGTTGAAGAGCCACTCTTTTTGGAGCCACTATGGCCTGTGATTGTCCTTCCCATGAACTTCCCTGCCTTGCTCAATCCACTGGTAACAGCTCCAAAACCACTTCCAATGCCACTGCCAACTAGCCCGGCACCAGCCACAACGCCACTTCCCACAAGACCGGCACCGGCACCAACCAGTCCAACGCCAGACCCTACCACTGATACTGCTCCGTCTAGCGCATCCATTGTGCTTCCTATCACTCCTGCTTCTTTCAGTTTCTTCCTTTCTTCTAGTATCTTTTTCTCAGCTTCTAGTGCAGCCAGTTGTTCTTCCTTGTTAAACTGATAGTATAACACCTGAAATTGAAATATAATTATGATTTTCAATCAACTAAGATTGCTACAAGTGACCAACACACGGGGATGGATTCAGTAACTTTTTTTCGGGAGAAGTCACGTAACTTTGCTCAATTTTTAACTGGTTTGTTCTATATATTTTTTTGGAAAATTGAAGTTGATCATTCAACACATGAACATTAAGAGAAGGTTACGTGACTTTTCCCTGGAAAAAGTCGCTGAATCCGTCTTCCCATCACATAGGAGAGCTTAATGATAGTAAGATCAGAACATAGGGAAGAGAAAAAACTTCATATATACCATGCAAAGCTCCATAATATTGTCACTGCCAAGTACAATAGATTATTATAGGTACCTTTATTGTCAAGGTTCCTCGATCCTTCTTATCTTTCACCTTCAGTGTATCAAGTGATGCCAGCAGCCTCAACTCCATCTCCTTTTCAGTTTGTGCGTCTAGATCATTAAGGGGTACCTGTACTACTCCCAATCGCTTATCTTGCCCAATGTCTTTATCAAAAACCTGTTTGAGGAGTCATGGACATCATTTGTGTTAATTTTCTTAAACAAATCAAGTTACAGAACAATTTATGTTGAGTTATAGGGAAAAACATTAGATTTCAAATCAAAATAATAACCGCTTTAACTCTGTAAATATGGCTAAAATCATTGGGCTTCAGCTAGGCTAAACAAAAATACACAACCTCGGTCAATATTACAGAAGCAATCACAAATTTTCAGAAGTCAGTAATCAAACATAGATTATAATATATACCACCAGATATTATAGAACTGCCACTGGTGGAAGATCCAAAATTTGTTGTCGCTTGAGGCAACAAGACATACCAACAGAATTTTATGTATTAAAGATATTCTAGTTTACAAAAAGAATGGTACAGGATCACAATAACAAGGTTCAAACAAATTGAGCTGTTAAACAAAAGTAAGCATACTTGGAAAGAAGTATGCAGTATGTTTCTAGTCACCGTGTCAGAAACAAGAGCAGGTAATTAACCAGATTTTTATTTTCATACATATTGAGCATATATGAAAATAGTTCTTTCAAATTCTTCAGTAAGTAATTACCATAATTTAAGGGCATATATTTATGAAACCAAAAATGTCACAGAATGTCCCTAAGAAATGAGGTAGAGACTGCAGCATAAAAAGGAGATAAAGTATTGGTATGGTAAAACCTCTAGAATGAGTGATTGGGTCTCCTTGTCTTCTGCAATCAGCTCAAATCTCTCATTCCAAGTAGGATTCAAGTTGTTATCAACAACTTTGGTTTTATACTTGAACAATGGTCGAATATACACAACTACATAAGGATCTGACTTTCCAATCATTTCCATATTCTTCAAAGCAGTCGCTTTCACTACAGTCACTGAAAGTTTTCCTTGGGGTTTAAGCTCTAGATCACTGCAAGAAAACAAAAACGGTGCTGTTTATGCAGTGTGATTGTAAACATACTTGAGCACTAACATTGAAATTGACATTCCCAGTTTATTTTCTTCAAAGGTAGGGTTTAGAAACACCTGCTTACTCACAAGACAGAATCTCATAGTGGCAGATTGATTTTCTTAAGGCTATATTGTTGTTTTGTTGCTTGCACAAATTTCAAAATAAAATGTAAAATTGTTAAAAGGATATAGCAACATACCTAGTCGTATTTTTTATCTGCTGCAACAAAGAATAAATCCAAAAGCAAAAACTTGATGATTCACATTTACCTGATATCAAAAGGAATACCACCAAGTGGAACCACAATCCTATGGGGCCATTGAAGCATGTCAGTAACAATTGAATTCACAGTATCCTATAAAATGGTGGGTAAATGTTAGAGTTATACATGCTACTTCAAAGACGTTCCCAAGGGAAAGATGCAGTAGACAAAATAAATGACTCACATCAATCATATCTGAGATTCCAGGAATAGCTGTTAAACTTCCACCAACAGCTTTCAGAGTATAATCAATCCTTGGCTTTGGCTGATTATATATTAATGGCAAAGTCAGAATTCAGAGAGTGAGAAAAAAAGTTTAGTGGGGATCATGTGGAAGGCTGATCAAAGTTTTAAAGAATCAACTAAAATACACATTTAGGCCAAAAATAGAACAGTTTTTGGTTATTAACAGTAGTTTCCCCCATTCACAATCTTTGAGAAGTATATTATCCTAATAATGTCCCTAACTTAATCACTCTGGCAATTCACTTAAATTGATCTATAAATACATTTAACACGTTTGATATGAAGGGACACTTTATCTACCTTTTTTGGTTTGTTTTTTCTTAATCAACATTATCATTTTATCTTTTTCCTTTCCCTCCTTGTAAAGTTTACCTCAGCAAGTAGAGCTACAACAACAGCAGAAATGCACGGGATCTCTTCAGCAAGTTGGAATATAACACGGATAATGGTGAAAACCTGTAGATCCTTCAACTGAAACCAAAGGCAATAACCAAACTCTAACGATGACAAATTGTACAAGGAATGTGATGAAAAATTCAAGGGAAAGTGCATTGCTAAGATAAATCTTACCTGAATAGGGATTGATGCAACAAGTGCAGCCTCAACAGCCAAAATAATACTAGGATCACCACCCCAACGGAAATCAATATCCATTATGATTTGACCTTTGGTAAGACTCTGAACACGAATACCTGCATGGATGAAGAATTATGCATATGCAGATTCTAAATATATGCCTTTAGGATCAATTTGTTAAAGATACAAAAAAAAAAATGATATAAATAGTCTAGATATTTTTCAGATTAAAAAATACTAATTTATTTTTATTTAAAATCATAAAATCTCGCATTTTAAAAATAGCTGATTTAAATAAGATTTTAATCATAGTTTCATATTTTTAAAAATATTTTAGATTCTTTTCACCTTCTAATTATTTTGAAAAGATTAAAGTGTTGGAAATTCCCTATTGATTAAAGATATAGCCAAATTATGGTATAAAGTACATGCAAATTTCACTTTACAAACTGATTTTGAAATTGAATTATGTCTTAATTGCTTTATAAGATGGTATCAAAATCAATCCTAAAAGGCTCATTAGGCCTATCGTCCATGAATATCTAGTCTCATGTTCAAGATGTTCAATACTTGACGAGATGAGGTGTGTTAGAGATTCACATCAACTAAAGATATGGTTAAAGTGCAGTATATAAATGGACGTAAACTTTACAAATTAATTTTGCAAGGCTGAGTTATGCCTAAACCATTTTCTAAGAGAAACAAATACATCCAAAACTATGAAAAAGTAATTCTTTAGTGAAAAAAAAGTAAGATACAGACCATTGATTCAACACATATTATCTTGAATTTCGTGATCAATTTAGTGCATGTTTATTTTCATGTGGGATTCTCTAAATACATACCAGTTAACATGATTTTAGATAGATGTTCATATGTTTGGTTACCACTTATAGATCCATAGAGTATAATAGATAAAGGCCCCTATATATAACAATATAAGTATTTGAAAATGTAAAATATATATTGCAGGAAAATGTAAAATAGCAATTGAATAGATTACTTGTTTCCTCAAATTTAGAATCATAAATTGGAACAGTATATGTTACATATAATATGTAACTAGTTAAAACATCCTGATTTCCTCACTCTAAATAGCTTCCAAATTGGCTTCCATCATCTTGATTTCTCATCCATCAATCCCTCAGTAGGAAGCAAGAAACCATATGCAGTGTATCAGTGTGTAACTACTTACAAGTTAAAAAAATCTGTTTTCTTAAAAAACATCATTAGCTCCAAAAGTTTCGGACATGGCTCCAACACTGATCTAACAAGATTTTTGCTTTCAAATTAAGGATAGCAATATATGAGAACATTTTTCTTTTATCTCATGGAATCCAAACAAGATAGACTTTTTCTCTCTTTAATTTTTATTTTTTGATAGAAGAATATACTAATCAGTGGACAGAATCCAATCCAAAAAAAATATAAATCCTAAACGCAAAGGGCAAAGAGATACCCATGAAAACGTAGCTATAATCTTTTCACCAAATTTGAATGAAAAAAAATTCCAAAAGCTTAAGTTGTTAAGTGCAGGCAGTTGTAATTGGTAAATTTACTAGAGAAAGAATGTGCAGAGGAATTACTATTGGTTGCTACCTTCAATTTTTGGGGCCACATTTCCAAGTGAGAGTTTGCTGAACTTCAATGAAGTAATTCCAGTTGGTCTGTACTCTTCTAGCAGTGGTTCAACAGATTCTCTGATCACCAAAGTTGCAGCCTATAGGCAAACAAAATCCATCAATATCAAATTATGTATTTAAGCAAAGAAGGAATACAACTCCAGATACATGCAAGGAAATTTAAGCAAAACAAACAGAAGATGGTTGTGTCTAAGCATAGCATGGTTCATATTGAACAGCACATAACTAAATACAATTTTTCATAGAATTTTTCAAAAAAAAAGAGAAATAATATACATAAAATGAGAATATTTATTGGAAACCTTAATATTTGGATTTGAACATAAATCAACCATAAAGATTAAGTCAATAATAGCAGAGAATTGTTCACTTATATATTCTGTTTTGATCATATATCTCCAAAGGGGTTAGCAAGGAATGGGTTGAGACAAGTTTGTCTATGTCCTTATTCGACAAAAAATCTTGACTAGTTAATTTACCATAATATATTAATGTTAATATCATGTGTAGTGAAATAGTAGAACAAAAGAAGAACAAACTTAAATTAAGATATATTTCATAATATATATTTGAAATAAATAATATCTTTTTAAATGTAACATCATGTTTAACAAAATATTATGAATTAAATAAAAAAAATTATTATTAATATGTAATTGTTATAAAGAAATTTACTCTTTAAAAGCATAACCTGAACCCGTCCAAATCAACCTTGGCTTTGGCTGGGTTAATAGGTCAAATTGAGTCATACTCAATCCAATACACCCTCACTTTGAGGATTGAATATCTTAATTGTAAAGTTGGCATGATCAAACATCTTTTTATGGCTAGATAGTGAGTGGCTCAATAAACTTAACAACAATTTCTAGGATAGACCGTAATATTATCTTGAATTTATTCAATCCTAAAAGTTAGCTCAAAGATAATTGCCCTGCTTATATATATATATATATATATATATATATATATATATATATATATATATATATATATATATATATATATATACATATATATACATATATATATACATATATACATATACATATACATATACATATATATATATATACATATACATATATATATACATATACATATATATATATACATATACATATATATATACATATACATATATATATACATATACATATATCTATATATATATACATATACATATATATATATATATATACATATATATATATATATATATATATATATATATATCACGATCGTATCTCTAATTGATACCGTATCTCCAATAAGAAATTAGAACTATAAATATGGGACATTGGATATTATTTGGAAGGTAAAAGTTAAAAGAAAATGGACAAGACTAATTTAAAGAGCTTTTAATCTTGATCACTCATATAAAGATGTGAAATAGGTCAACCCAACCAACTCTTAGCTCGTCATAAAAAGTGGGTTAGGTTGGATAATTTTAAGATTGGATGAAAATTTCACCCTATCTAGTGGGTTGTAGATTGGATAGGATTAACCAAACAAAATTTGAAACTAAAAAAAGTTATAAAAAGAATGATTCATAAGTTGGCATACCAAATAATAAAATAAATAAAACATATAATGCTAAAGTCACAAAATATTAACCTAGTAAATTGTCAATCGTTATGAGTTATATAAATATATATATATATATATATATATAGAGAGAGAGAGAGAGAGAGAGAGAGAGAGAGAGTAAAGCAATATATAACATTAAACCTTAAAAATTCATTAAACAATATGTTTAATAAAATAATATTTACTAAAAACAAAATATAACAAACACTAGATTTCAAACCTGTGTATTTATACCACTTAATAACTTCAGATAAAATATGAAATAAACCAATCCAACCACTAAGTTCAAAGTTCTAACAAAGTAGTTAAACATGACTACTACTTCATCACACTAATAAATAAAGGTTATTACCAAATAACAAATTAACAACTGTTCAATTTATGTGAATAATAATACAGTATAAATAATTAGAAAGATGATATGTTGGAACACAACTTTTCTTGCATTGCTATTGCTAAAACAAGAGTCATGAACACGCGATAACTAATACTTGAGGAAAAATTTCTTTCAAACTGGAGTATTAAAAACAATATAGTCCAATACCAGAATTCAGAAATTATTGAAGCTTAACCCCACAAAGTCAATTTGTAAGGTAAGGATTTGACCAAGCTTTATAAGCTCTATTTAAACCATAACTCTAGTATCATGAAATTAAACACCACTCTTGAGCCTATAATTAAGGCAGTCCCAAAGTGGTCCCAACTAAGGCATGTTAATTACAGAAATTTTCCAAAATCACTTCACTGGCTTGCAGTATATAGTAATGTGAGTGGTTCAACAATAGATCTAGGATAAACTCCAATAACATTACAGAATTTAGATTTAATATCTGACTCAACCCTTATAATGTAAGGACCGCCAAGACTTTATAAGCTTTAAATGTGAGACTAAACATCACCCTAGAGACTGCAAATAAAACAGTACTAGAGACTAATACTAAGGTGGACGAGAGTAACCGCGATTAAAATGATTTCTCGAACAATAAACAATCTAATTTTGACTACAAACAAAGTATAAATAAAGTATGTTTTATAAAATAACAATCCCAACTAAAAATTTTCATAGATTTTAAGTTCAAACATATAAAGCAAATCTTGTAAACTTCCCAAATTGTTGTAAATCATTATACAAATATATTATAGTGTGCAAGCATACTCACTTCTGCTACAAATGGCCAAAGTTTGGTCAGTTTCTTGTTTAGCCATTTCACCTGTAATAGCCCATGAAAGGAAAAGTCAAGCACACTACACAATCATATTAGAATAATAGGTAAACTAAAGTTGTTTCAAATCCACCTGTTCATATACAGGAAATGATATCCACTCGGGCAAATTTTCACCACAAATTTTCTTTAAATCTTCTCTGTTAAGGGATGCAAGGAGTTTAATGTCAGCTGCCTGCAGAGGAAATAAATAATGAACACCAATGGTGAATTTAGATAAGGAATTTTAAGAGGGTAAATCAATTTTATAGAGAATTTAAAAGGTTTTACATATTGTTTGGGTAAGAAATTTTAAAACAAACTGAAGTTTAAAAATTATGAGTAAATAGATTACTTAAAATTAAAGAATTTCAAATTCAACCTAGAAAGTAAAAATTTGAAATTCTTCATATTTTCAAATTCATGTGTCTTCTCTACCCTACTCTTGGTTAGAACATCGTCAACTTGACTAAGACCAAGACATTATTGGGATGACTTTATTTTATTGACGTCAACTAAAGTGTTTCTATTGATGGTGATAGGAGTTTTTTTTTTTATTTAAATTGTTAGGATTATTGTTGTTGTTGTAGACCATGGTTATTTCTCGCTCGCTATCAGCTATGGTTTTATCAGCCAATGTCAAGGAGGCTATTTTCTAGCATATGACATTTGTCTTGGTTATTTTTTTTATTGATGTTTGCAATAATTACTTTTTTATCATTGACAACAACGTTATTCTTTGTTGATAGTATGTCAGGATTTCTTTTCTAATGCTTACTAGGAAAACTTCTGGTCAACATTAACTGGGAATTTTTTGCTAATGTCACTCGGAGAAATTTTTCAGCGATATTGATCGAAAACTCAACAAGATGTCAATCAAGAAACAGCTTCATCAATATTAGTTTAAACAATCTTGACAAACTATGACCAAAAAATAACATCAACCAATATCTACTAAAACATATCATCAATATTGATATTTTTTTGAATTATTAACAATTGTTTGATATTTATTCAGTTTTTTGCATTTGGTGGTGATTGAAATACTAAAAATAACATCAACCGATATCAACTAAAAAATATCATCAATGTTGATATTTTTTGAATTATTAACAATTATTTGATTTTTCTTTTTATATTTTTTTTGCGTTTGGTGGTAAATGAAATACTTTATCCAAATGAGAAAAATTTCAACAAATTTGAATTGCCTTATATAAGAAGCAAAATATTTGAAATATGAAATCTGATACAATTTGAAATGAGAAAAATTCAAATTTAATGTATTTGAATATCTTAGAAACTATGAAATTTCCTATCCAAATGTAAAGTAAGACTAGAAAAGAAATGTTTAAACAAGATATTTGTTTAAACAGAACATATGAACAGCTTAGAACACAATTACAACTTTCTCCTTTCTCTTTACTTCTCTTTCCTACATACATTTCAAAACTGATGTGCTCTGTTCAGACCGCAACATTTCAACTAATTTTTGGTCATTTGATTTAAATTATTGATTGATAAATTTTCTTTAGAGATTTAGTTAAAAGAAAAAAATTAAGGCTGGGGTTTAGAATCAGAACCACACATATGGAAATTTGTAATCAGATGACTTACACTTTTCATGCATTCTACATCAACTCCTTTATAAATATCGAAAAAGGGAACATTATTTCCACATATCTCATTTCTTTCCACTATTTCATTCCATTTACTCACAAAAATACTAACACACATTGAAATCTGTCTCCCTTCCCTACTACATCATTTGCCATTTTTATCATGAAATTTCATGTGATTTTTAATCAACCTAAAATGACAGAATATTCAAGCAATCATCCTGAAATATCAAGCAATCACATTCTAGAGATCTCACCATCGTGTTTAAATTTCCACAAATTAAATTTTTTAATAGAAAAAAAAAACTTTATTAGAGAGCACAGAAGAATACAACTAGGGAGAGAGATATACTGCAGAAAACAACACATCTGAAGATTCAAGAATGCAGCAAAGCTGCAGTTCATGTAAGTCAATGCAAGCTACCACTGGAAACAACCATGAGAAACACCAAAAAGAGGCCACAGACATAGTCCTATCCCATAACAAGTTCAAGGGCAAAGAAACACTCTTAAAGTGTAAGCATGTTTTGTATAAACAGCACATGGCTGCAAAACCCATAAAGATTGTTTCAAGGGAAAGTGGCTACAAATAAACAGCACACACTGTACGTTGTATAAACAGCATTATAGTTTTTAGCTTCCTTCATTTTTACCATAACCTTTGTTCTAAACCACCGAAAAGGGCTCCAAACCAAAGTTGTGAAACACATTCACATAATGCTTATCTAGGAATACTTAAAGATTGTTTCAATGGAAAGTGGCTAATTTACAATTCATGGAAAGATGGAAACTGTTTCTAAACTGATTCTGCACAAGTACAAATATCAGGAGAAAGGGCCACATGAGGCCTCTGAATATGCAATGCAACATGTTGTTAGTATTAGTCTTGTTAAGTACCATTAGACATAACCTTTTGAGGGATATTTGGACTTCAAAATGGACTTGCCAATATTGGGAACTTAGATTCCTAGACATGAAGTTTAGAAATTGAAAGTAGGGTCTAGAAGAAAATCTGCCAGAACAATACAAAGTCCAAATTGTCTTATCTTATGAATAAGCAAAAGATAATAAGAGGTTGTACTTCACTAACTTCTCTATTATAAAGGTGAGACAGTAGCTAAGGGAGGCACTAACTAATGTAAGGTCTATTCGGTAAGTGCAACATCGTTATGACTTGTTCACTTCTCAAGTCCGCATGAAAAAACAAAACTCTGCTTCATGAAAGAGGTAGAAAAAAATAAATTGAATTCACAAGTTTAAAGATCCACAAATATCGTTTGTCTGCTTTAATGTTGTAATAGAGTTTAATTGCTGACATTTTCATATAAAGGGGTATTTGAGTGTTTTAATCATGACTCAAAGTTAATTATAGTGTAAAACCTTAATTAGGGTCTTACGGTTATAAACATAATAGTGTAACAAAGGTTATCATTTTGACGTCTTGATTTCCACATCAGTTGTGGAAGTCAGTGGAAGATTGTATTTTACTAGCCAAAAGAAAATCTAACCAGCACTACTACTCATAAGGTTTTGCTTCTGCATTTTACTGAACAGAAAATTCTGCAAATTGTTGAAGCATCTACTTTTGAGACATGATGTTTCATTCTCTAACTTTTAGTATTCATGAATCAAACTAGGTATCATTTCCCTGTGATCCAGTTTCACATTGATTACTTGCACCACACCAATATGATAACCTCTATTATAACCCACAAGTAGATTATTGAAACCCCCTGAACCCAATCTTCACCCAATTCTTATTCTCTATTCACCAACATGTTTCCCTATTGATTACAAAACTGAAAGATTCCCCCACCGTGATGTTCTCTATTGATCAACATTTTTTCCCAACACAGCCTAGTTTATAAAATCATCACCATCTCTCAAACATGAATCAACAAAGCAAAAGTCAAAGCATGATTGAACTGAAAACGAAAACCCATACCTTTGCAATTCTTTTAGCGCTTCGGTACTTCATCATGCGTGCCCATCCAGCCATCAATGCGATGCCGAACACCAACCCCATGAAAATCCCAGAAAACAAACCCATTTTCCCAGATGCCAAGCACCACCTTTCCCCTTCCAACACAAAAAACACAAACCCAAAAGTCAAAGCAGAGACACCCACATGAGAAAAAGACACAAACTCAACCCTCGAACCCGCAAAACAAAACCCAAGTCAAGCCAAAAACAAAACTTAAAGCGAAATTCGAGTAAAACAGCCCAAAGGGTCTCACTTTAGAGGATGAACGCCAATTGGAATGAGATTTTGCAGAGAGACCAAAAGTTGGAAGCAAAAAGAAAATCCCAAAGTGTTGATTTTTGTGGTATTGGTTGGATTTACAAGGATTCCTTACAGTGTCGTGTGAGTGAGTTTTCAGAACTGTAAATTATGCAAACCTTCTCGTTTCTAACGTTACTTTCAGTGTTGTGGGTTCATCTTCTCTCCCTCCACAAGATTATAAAAAAAGCATTAAAAGCATTGTAGCTGACTTGTAGGGTCTTCACATCTTCAACATTGTTGCCATTTGTAAATTTATTTATCTATTTATCTATTCATAATTTCCCATCACTTTCTGTAAATTTATTTATCTCTATGATCTCTTCTAAAATTATTTTCATTCATTAAAATTTTTAATAAAAATTAGAGTAATGTTTATTAACTCAAAAGTTAAATGTCACAAATTTAATATGAGTATGATGCTAAAATTGTTTTACAACATCAACCAATTAGACACATGTTGGTATAATCATAATAAAAATCTTATTTTTTATTACATTTACTAAAAATTACAAATTGTGATGAATCCCTCCTTTAATTCAAGATAGAATAACTAAGTGAAAAGTGAGAACTAATAAATTTGAACTTGTAATAAACAGAGTGATTCTAGCATTATTTTTTTTTTCTTATGAAGTCAACAGACAAGGAGAAAGAGCAAAAGTCATTTTCTCATTCATAATTTTCCATAAATTTTAACTTTTTATTTGCATATAAAAATTTAAACTTGACACAAATTTTTGTGCTTTATAAGTTAATTGAGAAAATTAGATTTGTGGGGTGTTGACCATTTGGTTATGGAAAGAAAAATCTGAGGAAAGTGAAAAAATGAAAGGTGTTATTTCCAGTGCATTGATGACACTTGGAATTTGTCTCTTTCTTGCTACTCTCACAATGTCTTTGTCCTATCATATCCACCAGCCTAACCAATTTTTTGGGGAAAATCATGTGTTACCTTCACTTTTCAGACCAACTTGTTTTCTGAATAGGGTTTTGGGGACCTAAATTTGCCTTCACAATTCATTGTGTATCAGTTATTTCCATTTCTTACAACAGTTTCAGATACTACTTTTTCTGTTTTTATTATAACTCATAAATTCATCATCCCTTTTATAACTTCACATTGTTGTCCAAAATTAGATAACACACAAATTCAGAAGTTTTTTTTTTAAAGTTTAAAAATTATTCTGTGGTTTTAATTTATTGAAAGATATTATGTAATCATTATCATTTTTAAACTGTGTTTTTAAATATAAGGAACGTATCTTTTTTAAAAGAATACAAGTAAAAACTCTTTAAAAATACTTTGTCATAACTTCAAATCTGTTGAATTAAAGGTTTCACATTCAAAGTATCGTCTATTTTAATGTTCATCTGAGTTTTAGTTGAAAAGGTGCATGGAATGTTTAGATATATAAATGAGAGTTAGAGTGGCCTGGATTCTTCTTTTTGATATTAATGTTCTATAATCTTAAATTAATTTATATTGTTAGAATTATCATATTCAAAATACCAGTTACTCAAATTTTAGAGTTAAAAAATTCCATTACATTTTCTCTTACAAAGTGTTTCAATAAATAAGAAACCCTCATCTCCGTTTCTCAAGTTTTTACATCAAGTTTTTACAAGATTTTTGTTGTATTTATATAATTTTATTATATAAAATTATTACCTTATGTTTGTTATTATTATGGACTTAACATTAATTTTTAAATTATATTGCATAATTGTTACTAATTTATGAATAATACATATTAGGTTTTTGATGAATAGTCTCTGATGGATTTATGGTTGAATTGTTCAATGAATGATATATGATAAATTTGAATATTCAGTAACATGTTAAGAGGTTCTTTATCTCTACCGGTGAGAATTATAAAATTGATACTTCATTAGTTAGTTTGAATACATGACATAAAAAAAAAAATTGTTGTGAGATATGTTTTATAATATAACTTACCATAAAGATTACATTATCGTCTCACACACACTTTCAGACAAATGAATTTTTCATTGATTTGAGGTGTTCTACGTTTGAAATATCATATATAATCTCTCATCTATTTTTCGAGTAACAATTTTGTCCAAAATGCATTATTTTCAAATATAAAATCCAATTTTCAAACCCCTTTCTTCTAGGAGTAGGTTGTATACTTTCAATCCATTCTTGGATAAGATAGATTTTCTCATACAAATAGTATGTATAGTATATATGAATCCAAAAATTATTTGGATAACATATTGAATCAAATATTTATATAAAAAACATATCTTTTTCTTTTCTCAGATTAGAATATTAGAGTTCGATTTTTGAAAAACTAAAAATTTGATATTGAAATTAAAAGAAAAATGGTGAAAAACAAGTCAAAATTAGATTTTTTGAAAATTGAATTCTGAACTAATATTTTTAAACGTTTTCCTTTTTCATTTAAAAATAAAAGAAGAAAATATTTTTATAAAAAAAAAAACTAATTTTAGAATACAATAATATTCAAAATGCAATTTCCTAAAAACTGAATTCTAACCTAAAGAAAAATCACACTATCTATGTAAACATCTAATATAATATATTATTTGGATTATTTGAGTGAGAAATTTGGCTAAGATAAGCACAATATCATGTCATGCCCCCAGTTGCTTCACTATTAAGGTGCATATTAAAAGGCTATGCATTTTAAAATATTTCATGGTGATGTTTTATTATAGTAAAAGCTTTATATGGATTTTTTTGTCTTATTAATTAATTAATTAATTTGAAT
>Ga0209589_1007959_pt1 | contig 16752 bp, 5 predicted proteins | sample CowpeawhiteBW_FD_187525 | JGI IMG/M metagenome (GOLD analysis project Ga0209589, IMG submission 187525) | Root nodule microbial communities of legume samples collected from California USA - Cow pea white BW (SPAdes) (version 2) | ecosystem: Host-associated > Plants > Roots > Nodule | place: USA...
AAGAGCACACAAGATTATAAATTGAAGAACGCATATTCACAGGATCTCTCATGGATCAAGGTTAGTGCTCTATTATGATTTATCGTGTGAGAATTATAAATCTTAAAGATCCTTAATTAGTTTTACACACCTAACTCACCAACATGCTTAAATTTTAATATTGCTTTCCATTTCCATTAATCATATCCTAGACTGTTAAAATTGCTCGATCTAAACGTTTAACCTGACCCACCTGCTTAATGGTTGGCCCGACCCACTAGAAGTTGTTAACCCACTTAAATTTAAATTTGAAAAATTAAAAGATCTCAACCACTGAGTGGACCCATTATGAAATTTGAATTTATTTTCCTAATCCAGCCCAAATACAAGATGAGTTGGGTTGGCCCATGTACTATGACAAATTTAGCAACTCTAAGTACGTGTGGAGGGAAAAACTCAAATTTAAAGGTAAAGATAGCTTCCCTCATTTTAATTTTTTTTTTTTCAATTTCTCAGGTTGTACGTTGATCGAGTCACTTTTCTTAATCCTCGAAAGTCCTTTTGAACATATAAATTTAAACTTTTGACATATATTATTAAAAAAAAAAATTAAGCGAAAGCGTCAATCTTTTTTTCATATAATAAAAGGCATCTGAAAGAGAAAAAGAAGAAAAAAAATCAGAAATCTGGTCTAGTGATAGGAAATATAAATATTTTATAAAATTGATAATAATAATAATAATAAACAAAAGTTTATTCAAATTGAATAAAGAATCAACTAAATACTCTACTTGCTTCGCCATATGGTTATAAACTATTTGTTGTAAATTGTTTTTATTTTCATTAATCAAACATAAGATGAAATGCTTTTATATTTTCACATTAATTTTGGGGTTGATTACCAAAAGCCACCTTACATAAAGATCATGGACTCACTAAATAAATAATTTAATGATCTAAATGGTTGGAATAAATAAATATTCTTCTAGATCTAGTTCAGAATGGGTTGAATATTCTTCTAAACCCTCAAATTTTGACTTTTCATAAGGTGTAAGCATGGTACGGTAAAGGGATTGGGGCAGATCTAACTCACCATCTTCATCCTTAAAAAAGACGGGCAGGTTTAATATTCATTATCAGACTCACTATAGTTTACATATACAAATATACTCATTTATATAGAAAAATATTAATTATATTTTAATACGAATATGAGGAATATATTTATAAAAAATAATATCATGAATAATTAATTTTATTAATTGTAAAATCTGATCATATGACAGTGTGTTAATGTCAAAAATATAATGCAAATGTTATATAAACTTTCACGAAATTTATGTAAGGAATATCTTACGTGTTTATTGATATGATTTTTATTTGTTTATTCTCTTAAAGTTGGAAAATTGAGAACAATAGATTAAAATAGGATAACATTAAATCATTATTTTATTTATTGAAGAATGAATCAACTTAAAAAGAATAAGAAAATGGAAAAGTGAGGCAGGGTGGGGATTGAGCTACCCATTCTCAACCCATACTTTTAAACTTTCTATAGGAGAAAATTCAAACCTAAACCTATCTGAAAGATATTTTTTTTTTTATCAAACTCGGGATTGATATTTTGGAAGTATAAACGTTGAAATTTCTTTTTTCTTTTTTTGGTATACTTTAGAAGTAAAATAAAGAGTGATATTTTTTCACATTTATTTGGAGAAATAAAACGTGGAAAAACTATATGAAAAAATAAGAAAGAGAAAAAAAATGTAAAAGAAATATTAAAGGAAGGTATGATAAGATTGGAATAAACTTACTATTTACTTATTCATTATATTTCCTTCTCCCATTCCTTTGCATTCATTATACTTATTCATTATATTTTCTCTCTCGTTAACGTCTTGAATATTTATTTAATAAATTTAATAATAGCAACCTATATAACACTGTAACAAATTTAATAGCAAACGACAAAACAGGGAGAAAATAAATAATTAATGAGATCTTTTTCCATAGAAAGACACCACCTTTATCCTCTTTCCTCAATTTAATAAAATTGTTTATCTAAAATGTGAATTTAAATATTTTTAATCGAACTTATATTAATTAATTTATTGAGTACTCTTGCTATATTTTTTAATTGAGATTTCATAGTTGATTTTTTCTTTAATTAATTGACTTAAATATCATATTTTGTTTTATAATCTAATTACTTTATAATTTAATTTATTTGTTTATTTATATTAAGATATTTAAAGTTTCATGAGACTAATTTAATGATATCGTGGTCCATTGCTATCTAACACATTTTCAAAGATTTCAAAGAAAACAATAAAATTATCTATTATTTTACTGTAATCATCATTATAGCTAAAATAAATTTAACTTATAAAATCGTAATATTTTTAATCCAAATCTCATGCTTTATGATGACATAATAAAATTGGTAGGATCGATGAACAAATTTATAAAATTATGTGGATCACTATTCTTTCTAAAGTGTCCGACTCCACCATTATTTATATCAAATATAAATATAGTTAAAAATTAATACAATTTATATAAATATTTTCAATGACACCTTTCACTTTTTCTTTTACTAAATAAATTTTCAATTGAAATAAAATTTAATTAACATATATATAAAACATACTTTTATAAAATCCATATTATGATTTTCATGATCTTATAAGTCCTTCAAAATCTTAATTATAATTTCCATTATATGTTATTTTAAATCACAAAATCTCACAATTTTTTTTATGCGTGAAGACAAATAAATCTAATAACGAGACAAAATAACATTTCTCAAATAATGACAAAATTAAAGAAAAAAATTCAATTAAAAAGTAAAAAAAAAGCCCAATTAACAATAAATAAATAAAATCGCAGTTAAAAATATCTAGGAGAAAAATTTGACTATTAAATCTTTCTAGAAGAATAGAGAGCTAACATCAAAAAGAGGTAACCACTATCATTTCTATCAAAGACAGTTTAACTTTTTCTACTTTTAACACAATAAAGATATTATGCTGCTCCTAGCTAAGCATGTTTGAAACATAATAAGCCGGAGCGCAATTTATTTAACATAACTTACTCGGTAATCAAATATGCATACAAGGGAAAGTGAGAAAGCCCCAAAAAAGGAATTAAGATCGATTCGATGAATTTTGAATAATTGTGTAAGAAATTTTGTTAGCATCAAAGTAACTGCTGCAGGTGACCAAGCTTCGGAGTGACATAACACGAAGTTGCACACCTGAAATAAAATATAGATCTACATCGATCTGGTTTACAAACAATTAAAGATCACCAAAAACAAAAGATAGAAAAATGATGAAAGAAAAAACATAGATATTTTCGCATTTGCACCTCTGAAAAAAACCATCTTAGATGCGCTCCTCCTCCGAGGAACATCGCAAATGGATTCTCGCCGAAGCCACCGGATTATTATCATCTGAACTTTGCAAAATAAAGAGTGGTGACCATTTTATTCCATACCCAAAAGGAGACACTAAATTATCAGTACCCAGAGGGAACTAATAAATTGGGAACAACATGCTGATGATGACCATCACTCTTCACTGATCCAGACGCTGAAATCAACCATGAGTGTTGAAAGCTTCCCAGAGCATATTCTGGGGGGTAGGGTGAGTCCTGGCCTGAAGGGCAGCGGTTCTGAGTGTCTTGAGAGTCCGAATATTGGCCTCAATAAATGTCAAACTTCTGTAAGGCAAATTGTGCTTCTTGCACAGGTCTATGACCAATGGCGAAACTTTCCTCAATTGGGCCCTTGGAAGCCTTGGGAACAAATGGTGCTCAAGTTGGAACTGCAACCCACCAAAGAACCAGTCCATCCAGCTTGAGCAAGAAATGTCCAATGTCCCACTTGCTTGCTTTTGAAACCAGTCGTTTCCATTTGGTGGCCCTTCATACACATCAGCAGCAAAATGGTTCAAACAAAATTGAAGGTGTTGGACGGAGCAAGCGGCAAAACTGGTCATCACAAACATCACCCTCTCTCCCCAATTCGGGAGGCAAGAAATCAGGAGAGGGAACCAAGTCCAAAACACAAGGATCCCCATAATGTTGAAGGCTCTGTCTGGGACTTTGCGCCTAGAAAACAACAACAATAAAGTCTGCAAATACAAATTCACCCTAGCAACGCACAGGATTGGGTAAAATGTCAGGTGCTGGTAACTGATAAGAAACCGGGATAATGAATCAAACTCCAACTTCCTCCCATAGAAACAGGACTTGATTGAATTGAAAAAACGAGTAGACACGGCAAACACCGGAATGTGTTGCAGATCGGGATCGTGGTCAAGGCTGTTGCAGGAAATGTGGTGGGCATTGTGAGTCCACTTCCACCATGCAATGCTTATCCCAGTCATGCAATTCCCACAAAGGATCTGTGCTAATTTGTTGTAACCAGGAGTGGTCATGACCTCGTAGTGCCCAGAATCATGACCCACATAGGTGCTTTGCATCCAAAGCAAACCCAGCAATAGGGCAGAAGCGAAATGAGCCCACACACTGGTACACACCACGGTGCCATAAACAACAATGGCAAGCATGATACTAACAGAGGCAAGTGTGAACAGAGTGACATGTTCTTTCTTTTCAAAAAGACCCATTTTGGCAAACTCCGACACAAGCTTCCTGTAATCCTTGGACACCTCGGAGACCTTGAAATCTCTGAGGTGGTACCCAGTGAAGAAGGGATCAAGATATTTCCATGCAGTGCCGGGATGGTAGGCTATGAATGCATCAGTCACATCTTGGCCTGCAAGGTTCAACAGGGGAACCTCACCACCAGGGTGCTCCTTCGCCCAATTTGACACATTGTACACCTTTCCCTGAATGGAAATCCACAAATCCCCTGGCTTGTTATGCTCCTTCAACTCCTCCGATGTGATGTACTTTTTGTTCTCACCCTCCATTGTTTTGTTTCCAGAACAACACAACCACAAACACAAAAATGTGATGATCTCGCAATGCAAGCAAATTCCCAAATCAAACAATCCCTCACCCTTAACGTTATGATGGGGTTGTTCAGAGAGACAACCCCATGTTCACTCAGGGATCGTGATTCTTGATCTCCCTCTCTGTGCCTTTATTTCTTTTTTCATGATAAACCAGTAATGCACTCAACTTTATATAATAATTATAGAAGAGGAGAGAGAAAGTTTAGCAGGATAAATAGTAAATGGTTAGAAAAAACATGTGAAGAATAATAAAATTACATGGAGGATTTAAAAATCTTGTGCCATTACAGGAGATGCTCTAGGGTAAAGGAGACTATAAGCTGTTTGTGAAAGAGCACCACACAAACAAAACAAAAGGTTTGGTCCAGGGTTGTCCAAGTCAGAAACCAAACAAAACAGTTACAATTATGTACTCCTCTGGCTATTGGGTGGCTCTAACAAACTTTCTTTTAACCGTGATTCGTATTTTTGGATCACTGTTTGTGTGGCTCACTGGATTTTTTGGGTAGGACACATGGTAATAACACTAGACCACGTCGTAGAGTATTTCCAATGATAAAGTCCAACCGAAGATATTTTCGGAAACAGAACGGAAATTGCCCATGATTCAAGTCGTGGGAAGAGAATGAGTCATAACAGCGGTCTTTGCAATTTGATTTTGATATTATTATTTTCTAAATTCAATTCCATTTTTTAATTTTATTCTCTAAATTTCTCTAATGTTTATTCTCTTAATTTAAGTTGTTAATTATAAAAAAATGTATCGTGTTAATTTTGTTCCGTCACTCTCCTAATTTAAAGAAACTTTCTTAAATGACAAGATATTGATTATGATTTTTTCCGACTTTTTATTTCCAAATCTTAACTATGAAAACATGTATAACTGTCTTCAAATTGTCTTTACTTAGCTACTTTGTTATTATTCTTTTTTAAACACAATTGGAAAGTTGTTACGGTGGATCAAATCTCTAGCCTCCGTTTCTGTCATTGTTAATCATTTTTATCGTACTCTCACGTCAATGTTAAACGCGGAATCTTCTTTTCTGAATCGATAAAAGGACGAAGACGGTGAAAGTGTAGGGAGAACTTAGTCAATAGAAAACTTAAAGACAAAGTAAATGAAAAAAAAGTGGATGTCCAAAACTAAAACCCAAACTAAATTTGGAAAATTAAATTGAATTAGGAAAGGTTAGAAGAATAAATTAAGTTTAGAAGATTAAAATTTTAATTTTGCCAAGTTTAAATTATGGAAAATATACGTTTTTTAAATTGAATGAAGTTATACGGAATGTTTTTAAATGCAATAACCTAATTTTCCATAGTGTATACAGCGTTTTTAAATAAAACAAATTTGTGCTGACTGTAACATTAATTAGTCAAATCCTCGCCTCACGTGAAGGACATTTTCTTAACTAATTTGTCAATCAAAGTGTACGCTTTCTCTCTCTCTTTGGAATTACTGTATTTTTTAATTTTTTAATACAAATGAAAAAATAATAATAAATATATGATTTATTAAAATAATTTCATTATCTCACGAGTATATTATTTTTAACTTTTATAAATAAAATAGTGTGATAACTTGCTTAAGAAAAATTTTAAAATAAGATATCATATTAAGTGATTTAAAGCCCTTTACTCGTACACATTTTCATTTTAAATGTGAAAAAGAGACGTTGTAATAATCTCCATTAAATGTTCATTTATTATACCAAACTGCAATTGCTGAATTCATTTGGAATCTTTTGTTTGGTGTGATGTAATATAAATTTTTTAAATTTTTGTAAAGTTTATCATGTTTAGATATAAATAATAACTATAATAATAATCATTATCATAATAAAAATAATAATATAACACAAATAAAAATTGATAAAATCAAATAAGTAAAACAATTTTTATCATAACAATAAGAATATAAGATAAATGGTAAATGAAGAAAGATTAGAAAGAGTATGGATTAAAACATATAGAACAATCAATGAAGGAAGATTAAAAAGAGTCAGTATTAAGATATGTAGAACATTGTCCTTAGGGAGGAAATGCTTCCATTGGCACTCCATAGATTGGAGAATCGTGTGGATATAATGTATTATAAAATAAAGTTAATAGTAGAGAGAAAAAAGAGGATGGAGAACAATTTTGTTGTATGTCTTATTACTAATAGGAGAAGTTTTCTATGTATAGATACAACGTGGAGCCAACCCATGAATGATACAAATCAAATAGATAATACATATATTTAAACCTTATAAAAAATAATTAAATCATATGGTAATTATGGTAAGTCAATCAATGATATCGATCATATGAGTAACTTTATCTAATCAATGAATAACCATTAATTCATAACACTCACCCCATGGGGGTGTCTATTGATAAGAGAATGAATGTGTCTCGTTAAAACCTTACTCGAAAAAACCCTTTGCGATAACCAAAACCTAGTGAAGGAAAAATAGTACAACATTTTTTATTCTTTAATACAATATTGTTCATCACATATTCTATTTCTCCCCCTCATATAAACTCATATCATTAAGATGACAAAGTCCAAACTTTTGAATCATTTGCTTAAAAGTTCTCCTTGGAGATTTATTTTCGCATGAATGAATCTTTTGGATATCTATATCATCCTTTCAATTGAACAATGCATTATTGTTTTCATATACATATTCGTAGTACCCTTAAGGTAGCGAAGTATATATTTTACTTCAATCCAATGTATTCTTGTAGGTAAAGAACTATATCTTGCTTAACAAATTTACAGCAAATGCAATATTAGTTCGAGTTTAATTAACAAGATACATTAATGTTCCTATAACACTAAAATATGGTACTTATGAAACAAAAATATCTTCATTATTTTATTGAGGTCTAAGAAGAACAATGAATGTTGCCTCATCAATTCAAAAGCTATGTGTGTATATTTCTTGTATGCAAAAGCTATTTTAGGTTTCACAATGGATCTTGCCTCATCAATTCAATTCAAAGAACAATGAATGTTGGCTTCATCAAATCAGGGGGAGATTGTTACCACAAGTGACCTTGGTGCATGGATTTGATGAAGCAAGTGTATGTGATCATGTGAGATTGATGAATACTTAATGAAGATTTGTTGATGATCAAGCTTGTGATCTGTTTCATCTAGAGTTATCATGAAGATCTCAAAGCTTGAAGATTGTATTGTATTCATAGACTATATGACATGAGATAGATGTCTTTTGTCTTGTGTTTGTCCTTTTCAATCTATTAAAAAAGTTTTTAATAGGTTAAAAGGCTTGTTGCATATAGTTCTGGAATGAATGTATTCAATCAATTGAATTGTTATTCAATCGATTGATTTCAGTTTAGTCAAGTGAAATCAACATATTGTATGGACAAATCAACATGTTGAATTCACTTATGACCAAGCTATATGAGTTGGTTTTTCAAAGAATGGAGATAGACTTGAGATTTCTGAGCGTAAAAATAGTGATACGAATTTGGAAAAACTCTTTCTTTCTTTCTCTCTCTCTCTCTCTCTCTCTCTCTCTTTTCATTACACAATATGCAACTGGTGATTAAAGATCTTTTGAATCTTGGAGCACTTTTGCTTGTGTTGAAGCTAGGAAAAAATGTGTTTTGGTTGGCTAGGGAGAGCCACCACTCAGATTTGGTTGTTCTTGTGCTTTTGTATGGTTCCTAGTGTGATTTCAGGTCTGTAAGTAGGATCTTATAGTGTAGGGGTTAAGATTCTTGTAGGATTCAAGAATCTTGGTGTTTTGCTTTATTCAAAAGTGTAATCTTTGAGTGATTTTGTAAAACTTTTGATATAGTGTATGATCAAGCTCAGGTTGTCTTAATAAATTGGATGTAGCTCAATTGTTGAGTGAAGTAGTATAAAAATCAGTGTATGATCTTCTCTCTCTTATCTTGTTCTTCATTGAAATCTCAAGAAAACTAATTAAATCAATCTTTGTATGACGTGTTGTGTTTTTACATTATTTGATAATATAACTAAGCTGGATATATCAATTGGAAACAATCTTGTATGTTAATGCATGTTGTTTTTGCGTTTCTACATAATGTTCCAGAATATTAGTTGATGGATTTTACATTTTAATCTATTGAATCATATTACATGAAGAAATTAATTTGTTGTTTCTGTTTTTAATCGATCGACAATGTATAGTTCAACAGTAATTGCCTTCTGATTTTGTGGGTGGTATGGTTCAATCAAAAAGTGTTTTAAGAAATTAAAAGTAATCAAAGTTTTCAATAAGTCAATTCAACCCCTTCCCCCTTCTTGACTAATTACCCATTTCATGACTTACAAATATCACTTAGGCGTTAACATGAGAGAAGGAGAACCAATTATTATATTTGGAATGGTATCACTCTAACATTGTGAAATCCCTTAAGCAAGAAAATCTTTCTTAGTTTTAGGAAGCAAGGTTTTTCATCTGAGATGTCCTTTCTCAAGAAATATTTATCTAATGGTGAAGCTGATGAATATGTGATATTTATATATTCATATATGGGATTGATGTGTTGAGATGTCTATATGGTTCGACTATTGTGAGAACCCCAAATCATATCTCCTTCTCTTTCAAAAAGCTCATTCTTCTCTCTAACCTTGTTTCTTTATAAAAATCTCTTTTTCCTACCATAAATTTATGATTCAATTTTATTCCTTTTGAAGATTCACCACCACTAAAGTACTCTAAACGAATAGCTCTACCAAAACCTGCATTCAATTTCTCTTAACGATGAGTTCAAAATTTTGCTCATTCTCTATATGTAACACTTTGTTTTCTCGTACATGCAAACTCTTTGTTTTCTTTACATGTTGTCTTCATTCGTCCCTAATGAAATTTCCTTTGGTTGAAACCCTAATGTTGTGTCTTAATCGTCATTTGGGCCTTTTGTTGTGTAGATAGAGTATTTTAATGCGTGGAGCTATTTAAGGGGAAAAGAACAATGCTAGGTCAAGACTATAAGGTAAGGGAAATTTTAGGATCGTATTGTTGAATTTAAAAATGAAAATATGTAGTATGATTATTGAAATCATTCGCTTGCTATAGTTTGAGAGTAGTTTTAGGAGAATTAGACTATATGATGGGAAAGTAATGGGTGTGACATTGATGTTTTTATGGTAAAGCTATCGTTTGGAGTTGTAGGAGTTGATGTTTGATGTTGTCTGATAATTTTCTTTACAAACCCCAAAGTACTCAAATCCCTTGGTTTAAAGAGATTAAATATGTGAATTTGGAAGGTGGGTGAAAAAGAATGAACATGTTTGACTGGATGTTTGTATTACAATAATGTAGTATTGAATGTGGCTTGGTATATGTATTTTGAGATTGTGGTATGTTTATATGATTGTTATAACATGTGAATTAGAAGTGGAGACTTTATAATGTTGAGAAAATGCTAAAATTGTATAAAACATATTTGTTTGCTACATTACCACTAGGCGGTAACTTTGTGACATTTTCCATACTAGATTGGTTTCTATTTTTCTAAATGGGTATGCTATCTTTTATAATTATAATTGGTCTCCATTTGTTTAATAATGTATGAGTAGGTGTGACTGTTTTAGTGTTGGGATGGTCAAATTAGTTATTTCTAAGGGAAAATGCTAATTTAGGATGAGTTTAATTGTATTGAAAGGGGCTTATGATATGAGACTATCCTGACTCGACTAGTATCTTACACATATAGAGGATGATAATTGAGAGTTGAATGAGGCATCTCAAGGCAGGCAATATGATATGAAAGATGATCATACTTATGGAGCTAGTGAAGTTAACCCTATCAATATTGGATAACTTATATAATTGTTCCATTTAAGTTATTATTGTTGAGGAATAGAAGAGGGACAATATGATATGTGTAGACTCTCACAAGTCCATTCAATACACTAGTCTTCTGAAGTAAGAGTCTAAATGTGTTATGGTAATTCTATGTTTGATCCTTGGTGTTTTCTTTGATATTTTATATATTTTAAATATTTAATTATACAACCTTGTAAAACGATATAATATATTTAAATTAGGATTTATTCTTATAAAAATTAGTTTACCATTGCATTTTTATGTGTTCTCTCTTTTCTTTTGCGATGAACGTATATTCTATATATAAGCACATATATAAGAGATGACAATGATAGTGACATTGGAGCTGGGACAAAGAAATGAAAGATTATGATAGGAATATTATAGGGATGATGGATTGTAGTTTTGAAAAATTCACTACAACATTTTGTAGTTTAGACCACACTAAATTAGATAACGACTAAATAAATGTGGCCTAAACATATAATAAACAACATTTTTATAAATGTTGTATAAATATCATGAAAGCCCATGATTATACAACTATTGCTTTAAACTATGTGGACAAAACCAGTAAAAATGTGGTCTAAAAATATAAGTGAGGTCTAAAATCAACTTGGAAAATTGTTGTCTATTGTAAGGATTTTAAGCAACGGTTTCAAAAACATTGTCGTACTAAAAACCGTTGTCTATTACCTATAACCACACTCACCTATACCACACCTAAATAAATGTGGTCTAATCTTTAGACCATGGTTTTTATAATTTAGATCATAATTTTATGTTGTTGTCTAAAGTGATTTTTGTTGTAGTGATTGTATTATGTTTCCTAGTTTATATTTGAAGTAATCATGAGTTCTTTTTAAATGTATTTTTAAGTATCTCCTTATCTAGTATAAGATTTGTAAATATGAATTTAATTTGAAATACCTTATTAATGCTACAAAGATCGTATGATAATTAAGAATTACTAAATGTCATGTAGAATTTTTGGGTTGTGATAACATTGTCGTTGACACGACCAAATTAATACTACTAAACTATAACAACTTCAATTTTGCTAAGAAAATGTAAAGTCAACCCTAAGTTGTCTCCGAACGAACACGAAATTGATTCCTAACCATTTATAGTTCTTATAAAATCTACACTAAAAGGGTTAATCAAATACAATAAGAAGATAAAGATAAACTAAATAAATAAGAGATTAGATAACAAAATAATAAATGAGAAAAAAATTATAAAAAGGATAAAAAGAGATCAAAAGTAATAATAAAGAAAATATGTTGATTCCACTACTTTTTCAAAATAGGATTCAATCTAAATTCTTAATTAATTTGTTGGTGTTCTCACTATTAACCAAATTACATTCTCAATTAAAAGTAAGAACTTTTTAGATTAATCATAGTAAATTTAACCAAAGTACGTTCTCAATTAAATATTATTATGCCTAATCATGTCTAATATTTTACCTCTTATATCAACTAAAAAGCTAATTAACCAAAGTACATTATTGATTAATTCTTGTTTAAGTTTTCACCTTTAATCAAAGTACATTCTCAATTAAAATTAAAAACTCTCTAACTCATATGATCAATATGCATGTAGATTAACATATTGTGCTAACTTGCTACAATGTAAAAATCATTACTTTCACTTGAGTCAAAGATAAAAGACATAGATAAAACTAAATCACAACAATAATCAAAATAACAAACAAACTATTTCATTCTACCCACAAAAATCTAATTAAGAAATTTCAGTAGAATAGCCCTCAGAGGCTTGGCGCTCCATGAAATGTAGAAATAACATAAAAATAGAAGACATGAGGGTGAAGAACATGAAAGATGGTGGGGAGGACGAAATTAGGTCCCCGAAAGGTTTCCTAAGTTCCTCTAATGTATTTTTCTAAGTCTCTTTATATAGAAATTGGACTGGGCTTTGTTTTGGGTTTTTTTATTGGTGTAATCTTCTTTCCAATTATGTAATATCCTCCAATTATCTTCTAAATTTACAATATCTCCAAGACATATTTGAATGTTGTGGAAATCTAAAAAGATTTAAGAAGATCTTGCCATATTCAAAAAGATTTGACAAAATATTATCTTTTGATATTTATTGATATAATTGAATAAAATATTTATTTATAAATATAAAATAAAATATCTAAAGATATATTTGTCCCAAATTATCTTTTACCATAAAGATTTATCAATTATCAAAACCGTTTTTTGTACAAAAAATGGAGAAAACCGCAAGGTCCAATTTTTGTTGCTTGTTTCCTCTTCCTAGGTTAGCTAATTTTTTTTTTTTTACTTTTTCATGTTTTTCTTGCCTTCTTCATGCAATGCTTGGCTTTGATTTTTTGGTTTTGATTATTTTCTATTCTTGGATTTATCTTTAAGGTTTCATAAAGCTTTAATAAATTTATTTTCACACTTCCATTAGATCAACTTAGTTGCAGTTGCACTAACACACATCAAAATATCTAAAGAACATTTATGCAACTAAAAAGTTGTTTTTAACATGTTTTTGCATCTCATCCTCATTAAACTCAATTATAACATATCCTAATTAAAAAAAAACTTTTAAAGCACAAAAACCAATTAAAAAGTTAACATTAAAGGCTAAATAAGGGCATAAATATGCACTAATGAGATTGTTACAACTATTGATGATGAGATGCATCCATTTGTATTATATATTCTCTAGTATGTTGTATGTGATATTTTTATGATATGTTCTCCTTCATGGTGTTACCTTTTATGTAAGTGTTATCTCTAATGGGTGTTTCCCCTTTGTGTGTTGGTGAGAATATCTAGTATTGTAGTCCCAAGAGTCATAATATATATAAAGCATAAAACTTGTTAAGAAAAGGTGATATCATGTCTTAAATTGATGATGTAATCATACATATAAGAAACTAAATAAGGTTTTGCATTAATATATTCCTTGGAAGGATGATGGTTTATAAATCCAAAAAGGTATTATAAAAGTTAAAATTAATAGAAAAGTGAAAAACTACTTATAGTGTCACCATGGTTGTAAGAGGAGTTACGGAAGAAAATAGAAAATAGATTAAGACTAGAGAAAGGAAAGAAGATATTACCTTTAAAGATATTTCTAAAAGATTGGTCAAATAAAGATTCTCCATTTGTATAAGCCGTTCAAGATAAGATCCAAAACATGAATTTCATTGGGTTAATACACTCAAAGTATTTTCATAAAGTTATTTGCATTTAATACTCAAGTGTAAATTTTACAATATTAAAACCATCAAACTTGACCAAACGTTGAGAAAAAGGTTTCAAACAATGTGAATACAAGAAAAGAAATCCTAAGTATGAACACAAAAGTAATGAGTCATGTAGTGTGAACACAAGTCTAATGATAATGCTTAAACTAATTATTATACTTATTATATCACTAATCATATGATTAACAAAAGGTTAACTTCCTAATATTGGTTTGTTGTAGGGTGCATAAGTTGTTTCGTAGTGGAGGCTAGGTGGACCAAGTCACAATCAAATTGTGACTCTTTGGTCGTTACACTCTTAAGTATTAAAAGTTTTGCCTTGATTGTCAGCTATAGTTTTTTGTCTAGTGATAAGTGTTCAATCCAACAACTACAATTATCTCAATGTAAATTGAATTTATGACCTTGACTATGATATCAATTGTTAGATTGAACACTTACTATTAGGTCAAAAGTTATAGATGATAGTCAAGAAGTAACTCTTTCTATATAAAAGCATAGCAGCTCAAATGTCATGATTCGATTATAATTTAGCACACCTAATTTCTATCATGGGATAATTGATGCATCTTGCAACATGGTTTAATACATGAATAACCCTCGAAAAGTGGAGAGACATGTGAGAAACACACACCAGACGTCCTTGAAAAGTGGTGGAACATGTCAAGTTGTTACAACTTTCATACACACTTGGAAGTGACAAGTGCAAGTACTTGCAACTAGCACATGTCCTTGAAAGTGAAATGTTGAAGGTATATACACTTCATATGTCTCTTCCTCTCTTTTGGCCTTCCAAATATAGCCTTCTAGGTTTTATACAATATTCTTTTATTCTCTCATAATATTCTATAATCTCCTAATAGAATTGCATTTTATTCTCAATTTATTTAAGCTTCCCTTTTATAAAACTTAGTTAAAACTTTTTTTTTTCTTCTTCTTGTTCCTTCCTTGCCATGCTTAGTATTTATATTTTTTATTCTTCTCATAAATCTTTTCCACCTTCTTAATTAAATGCTTCCTCAATCTTAATCACATAATGTATTAAGTGTTTTTTTATAACAAATGCAAGTAACCACCTTGACATAAAAAATCATGTTGAATTTTACCAATAGTATTATTGATGGATCAAGTGTGACAAATCACACTATTCTCATATATGCATTTGAGGATTCATGTATTCTCGGTTGAAAGTGGTTCAATATAGCTTGTTATTGTTTGATATTAATTAATTAACCTTAGTGCATGTATCTATGTGCGAACTCTTATGATCAAACTTTATACGAGAACTAATGGTGTTACAAGTAACAATGCAGGGTTATCCAGAACTAGGAAGATATTCTAATTTTCTAGTACTTTAGTTGTGTATATATGTTTGTATACTTAGTTTTGAGCTGATAAGAAAAATATACTTAGTGTTGAGAACTTAAAAGATTTTGCACTTTATATGTTAATTATTATTACAAAAAATATTGAATAAGCTTCCAAATAAAAGTATCAACTCGTAAAATAAAACACCATTAGAGACGACTCTAGAGAGACAAAAATGATTTAAATTTAATTTTATTGTGTCAACAAAAATGTAAAGTTAATATAAATTTTATTATTTTATTATGTAAGTACTTAGCATGAACTATTTTCCTAAAATAGTAAAATAAAAAAATTATACGAAATCAACATTAATTTATTTTAAAATACGTTATTAATTTTACATAAAAAAATTTAATGTCAATTTAATAGATGCTATAGCTTTAAAAATATTAACCTCGGATAAGTCGTTCCTAATTATAATAAATACTAAGAAAAAGAAAATTGACATTGACGCTAATTTTATTTATTTTAATATCTATTTAAATTAGTTTTAGTTTCGTTAATATTAATATAATATATATTTAATATTTATTTAAGTTAGTGTTAGTTAAATTGATACTAGTTTTATTTATATGTTATGAATTTTAGTGTTTTTGTGACTAGTGTTAAACTTACATGTAACTGAACATGGACAAGCGTCTCCCCCGAAAAGAATTATTTTGTCTCCCTCCACTTCCTCTAATTTTGTTTTTCTTAATTCTTTATTTTTACTTTAAAAGGTGGCTTAACTTAGACCCAAACAATTCTTAATTTATTTCACTAATTTAGGGTCTTAGATCACTGTTTGTGACATAGAATAAAAATGATAGTAGATGACAAATAAATTCATCTCATGAATATTACTTGAACTCGTCCCCATTTTGACGGAGAATCCGAACATTGATTGAGTATAGGTATGAAAAATACCAAACTTTTTCAATTAGGTATGTGGATGTACATATCCACCTCGTCCTCATCCTACCATATCCTCATCCACGTTTAAATTATTAAAATATTCATAATATATAAAGTAACCTTATATATAGGGTTTAAGATTTAGGATATATATATATATATATATATATATATATATATATATATATTTATTTTATATATATATATATATATATATATAAAAATAAAATATATATATATATATATATTTATTTTATTTATATATATATATATATATATATATATATATATATATATATATATATATGGTTACTTTATATATATATATATTCTTTTTTTTTATTGATAAGACCATTCACTATTTTTTGAAATTTGATTTCTTCCCCGGATGAACCATATATACATATATATATATATATATATATATATATATATATATATATATACATATGTGTAT
>Ga0209589_1007961_pt1 | contig 16748 bp, 6 predicted proteins | sample CowpeawhiteBW_FD_187525 | JGI IMG/M metagenome (GOLD analysis project Ga0209589, IMG submission 187525) | Root nodule microbial communities of legume samples collected from California USA - Cow pea white BW (SPAdes) (version 2) | ecosystem: Host-associated > Plants > Roots > Nodule | place: USA...
ATTTTGCCTCTTTTTGAAGCATGATATAAGAATGAAACTGTAACTTATTTCATCACTAGTAACAATAATCAAAATGCAGATATTGGTTATCACTATCAGCAGTTACGAAGAAGAATAGAAGATATTGTATTTACTTGTCCTCCTTAAAGCATAAGTTTTTGTTGTAGAGGGAGAGGAAGAGAGAGAGTGAGCTAATCTAGTGAGTTTTGAGAATGAAAAGGCTTATTCAATTGGTACGTATATTATACAAACAAATTTTCGTAATAAACTTAGGGCTTCTTTGGACAAGCTTCTCCATAAGCATTTCTAGGAGAAAAAGAAGAAACAGATGAATGAGCTTCTCCATCAGCTAAAATTAACTTATGCACAAGTTAAAAATAAAAATTTGGAGAAGTTATATGAAAGAAATTCTACAAATAAGCTTATGCACAAACTAATTTTAGCTCATGGAGAAACCCCCTTTCATTTTTTCCATCTTATTTTTCTCTTCCAGAAGTACTTATGGAGAAACCTATATGTTAAAATTGTGCTTGTTATTGTATTGTACTCCTCTCTTCTAGCCAAGAGTTGAGCAAGAAGTAGAAAATAGTTGCTAGATCCAGTGCTAAAGCTAAGTACCGAGTTATGGCAGCAATTACATGGCTGAAACAACTTCTTCATCTGTTAAAATCTGGAGATAAACAGGATACTTGACTATTATGTTGCAATGAAGTTGTTGTTTAAATTGCATCAAACCCAATCTTCCATGAGCGAACTAAAAACATAAAGATTTGATTGTCATTTTTGTGGGAGAGAAGGTGCTTTTTGGAGAAATCATCACTGACTTTGCCAACTGTAGTGACCAACATTAAGACATGCTCACTGAATCCATACTCTCGTATTGATCACATTTGTATAACAAGCTTGACTCATATGACATGTATGCTCTAACTTCAAGGGAGTGTAGAAGATATGATTTGGACTCAGTAGTTAAGGAAATATGAACAACTGATAATTAGTATATTCTCCATTATTAGTTTTCCCTATATTATGCTTTGAATGATTATATAAATAACGGATTTACATGTGCGTGATTAAATACAAAATTCGCAACCACAGAGAGACTCTGTATACAACTTTCATAAAGCTACTTTTTCGGTGTATGTAAGGGTTGAGTGTTATAGGATATAACTTTCCCTTGTATTGTACTCTTCTCTTTCCATATATATATATATATATAATAAACATCAGCTGAGCACAACTACCCACTGATTTTTTTATCATACATAAATTCAAAGGACCCTTAGTTGAAATTAGTTCCTAGGCTAATATTAATTGAGTGCAACTTCCTAGATACTAATACCCATAAACACTTAATACATATATAATCATGTGATTACATGAATCTTCTATTTACTAAGTACATTAAGTATCATTATTCCAACATTTTGACTGACTTTTTCAATCATATAGCTGTAATGGTGACAGAAAAATTGTTTTCATTTATTTCAACAAAAATAGTCTTTTACCAATTTATTTCAGTACTTTTTTTTTTCTATTTTAGCTATTGAACTGTTTTATTTCTTTGGTTCCTGATCGCCACCCCCCCAAACCCCCCTCTTTCTTCCCCTTTTTATTGTTGAAACTTGTACTGATTGCTATTTTGATGGTTTTGCAGCATTCTATCAGTTTACACAGCAGAACCTTCCAGCATGTAAACCTGTGCTTACACCTGCAGCAGTTAGTTCTTTGACAAAACTTGAATATTTCATGACACCTTATTCTATGAAATGCATGTACTAAGTCTTAATCAATTTCTATGCAGATCATCGCTACATTTCTATTGATGAGTTTCATTTTCATTCCTATTGGACTTGTTACACTTCGTGCCTCAAACAGTGTACGAATAATTTCTACTTTCTTGATATTAGAACCAATTTTTTTTCCTGTCTCCCCCCTAAATCTTCCTGTTTTCTAAAATATATTTATTTGACCTATTTATTTGTAGGTTGTTGAAATTGTTGATAGGTATGACATGGATTGTGTACCTGAAGAATATAGAAATAACAAGGTCGCATATATTAAAGATGACTTAATCACCAAAAACTGTTCACGATTCTTAAAGGTGATAGTTCAATTTACGATTTATTACATCATATACTGATTGTTGCTTCAGTGTTCAGTAATTTTTAGTTAAATAGATCAGTGACACTTAGTTCTTAATTTTCCTTGACTGATTGGCTGGCTTCCTCTTAACATCTTTGACATAGGATTCACAAAACTCTTTAGTGACATTCCCATACCGTAGTTCTTTCAGAAGTTGCATTGCATGACCATGTAGAGTGGTTAAAACTTGTGTACTTAAAATTGAGCTAGTTATCTGTTTTCTGCATTTATCTTGTTATTACGATCTATGAAGAATCTTCCACCCTTCAAGAGAAAAGATTATACGTGCTGATGTAGATATTATGAATCGTGGAAATCATATCTGGTAGCACATGGTGATGGGTTTTGACATTGTTCAAAAGGACATGGTATAATACTATATTATATTTTCTTACATGTATTATTACTTCATTTTCATAACATTTTTGGTGTGCTTTTTGCTCCCTCATTTAATTGGGAAGAATAATTTGGGGCTGGAAGCTAAAATGCTAATATCTTGCCAAAAGAATTATCAATAAAGTTGATTTTTTACCACCTCTTGATTACGTTTATAATCTGTGTAGGTACTTAAGCCAATGAAAGCACCAATTTATATCTATTACCAGCTTGATAACTATTACCAAAACCACCGACGGTGAGGATTCTTTGTTTTCTTGTTTTCAAATACAATGATTAAGTCTTTAGAATAAGTACTATTTGTCAAGGTCTCCAAATCATCATTCAACTTCAGATCTTGTCTATTTATACTTTCTCTTTCACATTGATCTCCTTTTATTTATTTGTTTGTGTTTTGGTCAATACACCAGCCATTTTTTTTATCATTTGCTGGTTTCTCATTGTTGGAAATAGATTATTGTGCAACTGTATATATTAAATTGATCAAACCTGAATGTATGCCCTGCTATATTTTCTTGCTTTCGTCAAATCAATTTGCACTATTAATTTATATTTGAACATATTGACATTTCTCCAAAGCAATTCTGGATTTATTTTGAAGTTTCATTTTCTACCTCTACTAATTATTAGGAAAAAATGCATAATTATAGCTTCTGTGTATAGCCATATTCAACTCATAGGTTCAATTAGTCCTGGCAGTAAGTCCTTCCCTTAAGCGAACGTACTAAATCTTAAACCATTGAAGAATCATATTTTCTTTTTTGTTTTTCCCAATTCTTAAATGAAAAATTAATAAAATAACCTGCAGAACATAACATGTTCTATGTTTTCTGTACACAATAACTTCATGATCCAAGCAACATTACAAACCAAGCTTGTTGATTTCATGATTCATAGACTTTGAAAGTCTGAAGAATCCAGTTATTCTTTGGCGGCTCAATTTTCTTGTATGGATTCAGGAAAATCATAGCCTCTAGCCTAATATATTGACAAATTTAGGAAATCTTAAAAGTTCTTTAAATAAATCTAATCCAGGATGCTGGTAAGTGGGAATTTACTACTTTGATATTAACAATTGATGATCTCTTTAATCTTTTCCATCCAGATCATAAAAAATATCCAGTCATCCCCCCTAATATAAAATGTCTATCTTTGCATAATACTTTTTCTTTCAAAATTAATTGATGTTAATCAGTTTCAAAATGGTTGAGTAACTTGTATGTCTTGTACTGTAAGATCAGACATATAGTTGTGAGGCCTGTTGAAGTTCAGCAACTGATTGAACATAATACCAGTAACTGGATGATGTCTCTTTTTATGGCTTTTGTTCATGTTTCTTAACAGAACTTGGGTTTTGAGTACTTGTTTTCAAGATTCGAAATATGCTCTGTTCTGCCTATTTCTTACTTTTACTTTTTAAATTAAGCAATGATAAAAAATAATATTTTAGTTTGATGGTTTGGATTTAGTAACAATTAATGATCAAACCTTTTTGATATTGATTACTCACTTAATTGAAGGACCTTTGTAACATTAACTTGAGTTTAAGGATTAATTCGGCTTAAGTAAAAGTCAAAGATGCTTACATGCAAAGGGCACAGAATTTAACGTCTTTTTTGCACTATTTTCTTAGTTGTCTTTTAATTATTTGAGCAACAGGTCATCCCAACCATTGTTAATTTTTTAAATTATTTCTGTTTTAGTCATGTTTTTTATTTGTCTTTGAATTTAATCTAATGTACTCCAGCAGAAAGAATTTCAGGTTCAGTATAGATCTTTTAAGTTAGAGTCTATACCGTAAAATGTTATAAATTCAACTATGTAATTTTGTTTCTCCACTGTTCACTCAAACTTTCAAAATTTGTTCAGGTATGTCAAAAGTAGAAGTGACCTGCAGCTCTTACATGGACTTGGATACAATGACACCAGTTCTTGTAAACCTTTAGAGTCCTCCCATAATCTTCCAGTTGTACCTTGTGGGTTGATAGCGTGGAGTTTGTTCAATGATACATATAAATTCAGTCGTGGGCCATCAGAGTTGAAGGTCAATAGGAAGAATATTGCTTGGAAAAGTGATCGTGATCATAAATTTGGAAAACATGTTTACCCATTTAATTTTCAAAATGGGACTTTGATTGGAGGTGGAAAGCTGGATCCAAGTATTCCTGTGAGTTTGAAGCTTTTGAACTGCATATTGAGCTTTTCCTATTGACATCCTGTCTTGCTGTGACCAAGTTCCGTATTTGGATTTGAAATATCTTTTTTTGACCTGCATTTCAATGCATTTTTCCTTTTATTCATATATTTAACAGTGTTCTATAGGAGTTAAATGATAGGCTTAATTACACATTTTGGTCACCTTACTATCATCATTTTTCAAATTTGGTTCCTACATTTTTTTTTCTCCACAAATTTGATTCCTTTTTAATTATGTGATTTTGGTCCTTCCATTAACTTGACATCAATATTGATGTTGCAGTGCATGAGTGTCATGTTAGCACTTCTGTTTAATACTGAATGTCAAGTTAATAGATGTTGCATAACTAAAATAGTGGAAGGACTAAATTTGAGAAAGAGAATAAGGGAGGCCAAAAAGTCCGATTAAACCTAATAGAGATACTTATGCATTGTGCTGCTGATTTTCACTTTTTCTTGTGTGGAGTGAGGGAGGGTGGGCGTGGCGGTGATAAAATCAGTTTCACCTTCACCACCTTCACCCTCCTCTCTTTATTTTTTCCTTTTGGCCTGAAAACAGTCGCACTAATAGAGAGCATACGCACCAGTGAAATATTAATATTTAGTACCATATAGTTTGGTCAAACTATATGGTACTATTAATTTCTTCTTAATTTTCTATATGCACTTATTTTGGTGATATATTTTCTCGTGTTCTGATTCTAATGCATTCTGATTCCCATATATCAGCTTGGTGATCAAGAAGATCTCATTGTTTGGATGAGGACTGCTGCTCTCCCCAGCTTCAGAAAGTTATATGGTAGAATTGAAGAGGACTTGGATGTAGATGATGTTATAGTAGTCCACCTGCAAAATAACTATAACACTTACAGTTTTGGTGGAAAGAAGAAGCTTGTTCTGTCAACATCAAGCTGGTTGGGTGGAAAAAATGACTTCCTTGGAGTTGCAAATTTATTTGTTGGCGCCTTTTGCATATTCATCTCCATCGTCTTCCTGTTGCTTCATATGAAAAATCCTAGGTAATTTCTAGATGCTTTTTGATTATTTTGTTCACATGAAACCACTTATGCAGTTGCTTAGAGGATGTTGAACTCTGCTAGTTTTTTGTTTGTCTAATGCTTACTTACTGCATTAGAGCCTTTTACTTTTCTTTTTCTGTTGCCTTTTCATTTAAGATCTTTTGAGCTTTTCTTCACACATAATCATGCTAGGAATAGTAGTTTGACTTGTGTAAAGGTTAATAATATGTTTTAAGCCGGTGGTGTAATATGATTTACTACTTCTATACATTATTAGCAGATTAGACTAATATTCTGAGGCAGGACCGAGAGTCCTTTTAAATGAAATTGTGAGTAAATATTTATACAGTTTATTGTGAAGTCATGAAAATATTAGAAACTGAAGATTTGGAAACTTCTTACATAGATTATCCAAGAAAGCATGTTCTGATCATTCTGCTATTCTATATTTTGAAATAGATTGTCCCAACATTTTTTGAACTTGCTTTCACTTACCATTGATGCTTCTTTTTAGGACAGACCTTATGGGGACATGGCCTACCTATCTTGGAATAGGAAAAACATTGCTAGCTGATAAAGGACATGGTATGGTACACTGGTGGTTGTACTTTTCTTAATGCGATGCACAAGATACATACACTTGCTATTAAAAACTTCTGTATTTAATTGTAAATGATGAGGCAGAGCAAGCATCTTCTTTTGGTTTAACTATTATGGAAATGAGCCTTTAGGAATGGGATAGTTGAGAGCTTGGGTATTTGCATGAGGTCATGAATCAAACCTCAGCATTGCCATTGTACACAAAAGACAATATATTGAAATAGAAACCGTATATGGTCTTTTGTATTTTGCAGCATATTTTTACAGAACAGGACCTACCACTCTTACGTGGCAGTATTCTAAACTAGATAGGATCTTATAAAAGGATTGTTTAGCTTCTCAGAGCATTTTACCAATGGCAGAAACGGAAAGCTGGTATGTTTTCTTTAGATATTTTTCTTTATTTGATACAATCACTTGCTTGATTAATTGCTTGTTGAAACATAACATTCTTTAGAAATTCTTATACAGTCATTCTAATTCAACTGTGAGTGCATTAAGTACAAATCCGATCAAGCATTGTTTCCCGGTAATTAATAGCTGTGAACTGCATTCATAAATATGGTATGACCCTTTTATAGTTTTTTTTAATCAGTAAATTATATTTATATATTTATATATTGAAGTGCTTGGAAGTACTTGAATCCGTATAGAAAAGATATATACAATGATTTCATAATCTTAGGTCTCCATGGTCTTTGATAAGACCTACACATTTTAAAAGAAAAACCTATCTATATATCATTTCGGGTCATGACATTTTACACTAAAGAAACAAACAAAACATGTGGACATTTCATTTTTTTTTTTTTTTTTTTTTTTTTTGTGGTTGGTTTACCTTGCTAAACTCTTACATATAAATGGTTCCTTTTAAGTTATCAAGAAAGAAATTCGTGGAAAAGGCTGTTTTGTAGTAACATTACTTTTTTTTTTCCTTCATTTTATCACACCATAAACATCACAACTATATCACAAATTAAAAGAAAAAATGTTAATGATAGAAGGTAACTCATTTTTATTGAATAAGATTTAATAAAATTAACAACTGTGAATCTACTTATTCAAAAACTCACTTATGAATTATGGTATCTCGAATTGTTATTCAAAAACTCACTTACGAATTATGGTATCTCTAATTGAATGTGTTAAACGTAGTTCTCACATTCTTGATAAAAGTTCTCTTTCAAGCATGTCGGATCTCTTTTATCTATACACGTTAATACTGAAATTTTTAAGTAAATATTTCGATTTCCTTTTATCTCAATTTCTTTGTTGAATTTCAGTAGTTCTTTTAAAACAGATTGTCAATAGTTTAAAGTAAATCTTATTAACAATTTAATGTTTTATTATAAATAAACGATTTATACATTTAAAGATCACTTTTTAATTTTATTCAAGATATAACTAATTTAAATATATTTATTTTTTAAGAATTTTAATTTTAATTAAAATGTGAATTATATTTTTTATATTTTAAAATATTTATTTCTTATAAATTTCAATTAAACAAAACCAAACATATTCTATCTAACACATGCTAAAATATTAGTTTCTAAAATATTAATTCATTTGTGTTGAGAATTTAATCTTACACATTATTTGGTAAGCACCGTAATAAAAATCAAATAATAGAAAGTTACAATAGTGACGATGAGAGTAGTGAAAACAATAAAATTAATGACAATAAAAAAAATAATGATATTGATGTTGATGATGGTGACAATGTGACTACTATAACAATAACACTAACATGGTAAACAAGTAACAATAATGACAAAAGTGAAGATATTTATTACAAGGGTTAAATATTTATTTCATCCTTCGATTTCTGATAAAAATTAAAATTAGTTTATTTTTAAAATTTTAATTTAATTTAATTTTTTAATTTTAGAATTATTTGAATTTAATTTTTTTAATCAAATTTTGTTACGATCTTTATTATAAAAACAAAAGTTAAGAAAAAACAAACCATATTTAACTTTTGTTATAAAAATAATGATAAAAGTATGGAGTTTAATGGTGGGGAAAATGATGATCACAAAAGTTCTTATATTAATGGTGACAACAATTAGTAATAATTGGCACCATAGAGATAATTATGTTTGACAGTGACGTAACAATAATAATAATTTAGAAAAAAATAGTGGTTAGAGTGGTAACAATGACAATAACAAAATTAAAATTCTTAATTTAAACAATTATGAGACATAATTTTATTGATATTATATATATATTTTTAGATAACTTATTTATTACTAGTATTGTTATTATGTCGACATTGTTATTAAAAAAAATGGCCATTTAATTGATTAAAATCATTTCAAACTTAAAGTTGTGTATTTGATTTTTATTTCAATAAATTAAAACGAGTTTTTAATGTGATCTAGTTTTTTTAAACGCATGTGTATATCTATACATGGGAGAGAGGGAATTTGTTTTTCAAGTTGATATTATGATATTTTTTTTGTCTACTTGAAAAATTACTTTACTATTTCAATTTCTGATTGTATTTTGGTTAAATGGTGTTGAATTCTGAAGTTTTTTTTTTTTTTTTTTAGAAATATGATACTTTTTCGTGTGAGTAATTAAAAAAAATATCTTTCAAGAAATGAGTACTTTCCTTCTAGCATAATTGATTTCTTACTTAAATTAACATCATATGTATTTAAGTTATAATCACTTGTTTAAAGTTATAAGAGAATTAGGAGAGTTTAAATATTTTTTTTCCTAAAAAAGACATGTAAAAGAATAGTAAGATATTAGTAGAAATAATTTAGAAAGTAACAACCAAAACAAAATATTAGTAGAAATTACATATTTGCAAGCTAAATTAAAGCCTAGTTTCCCAAAAATATATATCAACCATTGAAAATTTAGGGCTACCTCCCTAAAATGTTGGACACCCATTGTTAAGTCCTTCTCTTTGGTGTTCAAACCAAAAATAGTTTCTTTTCACCTTATAAAAACTCATGTCAAGTGCATTATTCCTCAATCAAACATTTTGCATTCATAACATTCAAAAATCTCCCTCTCTCTCCACAATAATCTTTGTTTAGGTTTGAAGTTTCAATCACAATATGAACAACATGAAGGCCATTCACAATTGGGGTGAAGTTGCACCAACCCTCCTTCTACAATCAGCTTATAAGAGACCATCACGTTGCTTCACATTGGAACCTATCATGGAAGAAGAACAACCACATGGCTCAGGAATGTTGAACAACAGAGTTTTTGTTTCTATGCCTTTGTTACTATTCTGTGGCTTTCTATACATTTTCTTATATAGAGGATTGCTAATATGAAAGAATTTTGCCCATGTTCCTGGGAAAAAAATTAATAAACAAAAATCTTCATGTGACTTGAGATATCGAGCTGTGTTGCATTGTTAAAATTAAGAAGAATTTATTTTGTCTAATCACAAGTTTTCTCTCAAATGTGTGATTGCACTGAACCAAATATTTATCTCCTATAACCTTTTGATTAATATAATATGAAATGAATATTAAGTTAAGCATTTAAATTGATAAATAATAGTACTTAGTTCTTTTTTTTATTGGTGTAGATTTTGTTGGCACAGCTAGCTGACTCTATAAGAGCGGTTTAATAGAGTTTTAAACTCTTTTTGGAGATAATTAGGGTAAATCAGTCTAACATACAAGCATCACAAACAATACAAATAAATTTTAGGATGGTTCACCCAAACTCACGAATTATATTCAATTTTCCTTAAATAATTTGATCAAGAGGTTTCACACTAATCAAATCAATTATTATTCAAGTACACAAATAATTCTAGATTACACACTAGTACACAAACCACTTTTAGTTACATCGTCTTAACATGTTCCTGAAATTAAGACTTTATTAAAAAGGACAAGGAGAACTCTTAAAGAGAGAACATATTTAGCTCACTAGAATTACTTCACACGGTAAAGAGTTACAATAATTTCACTTTCCTACTAAAAACATTTAGCACTATATGATCAATAGAAAATAGAAAGAATGTAGAATGCTATAATAAAGCGTTGCTACAATTCTTTAATTAAGATATGATTTTTGTTTGACCTTCTCATTTATCCACCAACCTCTTGTAATTTTTCTTTGTCAATGTTTTGACCAGAAGTTTGATATAAAAAGTCTCTTTATGTTTCTCATTCAACCTTATTTCTTTTACTAATATAGAAAAAAATTTAAAAACAAATTACATATCTAAAAACTAATTATTGTTAATTTTGTATCGCACAATATATTATTTCCATAGACATTTTATTTCTTATATACTTGTTATGTAAAATCTTTTTAAATGTTGAATATATAATGTGAGACCCTTTTATTTTATTTTGTCCTAAGAAGGGGTCTGGGTTGGCCTTTCAAGAGGGCCCAAAGTCAGCCCATTTTGGGGACTCCTAAGACCCCTTCTAGCCCTAATGCTCTCATTTGTCTCCTTTTCTAAAAAACAGTTCCCTCCCTTCCGCCAACTCTTGAACAACAGCTCTGCTAAGGCACCAGTTTTTGCCTCCTTGAGTTAGTGAATCAACCTTGTTCGGAGTTGCTTGAACTCATATCTCTATGTAAGTAGACCTCAACTTTCTTTTTCCAGTTGTTTTGTTGTGGCCCTGCCTAGGGTTCGTACTAGTAACCCTGTTTTGATTCGGTATCAATATTTACAATTTCTAAATCTGTCGTGGTGCTGTGGTGAGCTTTTGTTAGGACTCTCTTTTCCTTTAGTCTTCTTTCTCCAGGTAAGGGAAGCTAGGGTTTAGGACTTTTAAGTTATTTTGCTTACTCCTTATCTGTTTTTTGTGTTTCTGATGCTTGAATGATGTTGATGGTTGCATGAATTTGTGTGGTTGTGTGTGTTTCTGGTTGAACAAGGTGTTGCATGTGCAAACAGGTGAGAAACCTGCTGATCTCGCCTAAACGGGTGACCCTTGCCTAAGCGAGAGTAGCAGGAACTCACCCTGGTTCCAGCTCAAATTGTCACTGAGGCAACTAATTGTCTTTTGAGCGAGAAGTAGTCTCACTTAGGCGAGACACTTTCGCCTGAGCGAGAACTTGCTAGAACCTTGCAGCACCCACTGTTGAGCTCTCGCCAAGGCGAGAAGGGCTCGCTTAGGCGAGAAGGGCTCGCTTGAGCGAAAGGACCCCTTTTGCTTGAGCGAGAACCTTAAGCTTGGGCGAAACACAGGCAGGAGGCGTTGTGTTGGCTGATGATTGTTCCATGTGTGTTTTATTTACTTTTCCTTGCTCAAAGTATGTGACCATATCAGTTTTGTATGCTTTAATGGGACTGAAAACGAAAGTGTTTGTATGGAAAACACGACTTGTTTGGTTGGTGGTGGATTAGCATGAAAATTGAATGTATTGAGATGGCATGTGGAATTTGCTGGTAAAAGAGTTTCAAGGGAAACTCTTGGTGATGGTGGTTAGTGTATACCTTGATATAGGAGATGTCTAGATAAATGAAGGTATCATGAACTCTAATAATCGTTCATGCTCACATAAAGCAGAATGATTTAGGTGGTGAGAGTGGCAGGAGGTCCTAGTCTTGGGACGTATTGAGCCCAGGACATTAGAGGACTAACCCTGTGTGTGGTTGGGTGATAACCCCTTGCGTATAGACTCTACAGAGTTTAGAAATCAGCACAAGTGCATACTTCCTTTAGAATTCTATATCAAGAGTATGATCCGGATATTGAGTCAAAGAGTCTTATATTTGTTTGCTTTCACATGATTTGGATGCCTATTGCTTTCTATAATTTTGACCTGAGGTAACTTTTATTTGCTCTATAACATGATTAAAAAAATTTTGCTCTATCTTACCCTTTCTTTTGGTGTATGTTTCGTTGTTTGGCTTTTCCTTTTTGCAATGATCACCAATACTATTGGTGTGAGCAAATGTGGAAACCCTTAGTGGTTCTCAGGATGGTGAAGATGCTGCTGTGTAAGGTGGTCCCCATCGTCTGGGTTGTGGCTCACTGTTGAACCCCTCTTGAAGAACTCTTAGTTTAGTTTAAATTCCTTGCTCTATGACCAGTCTTTTGCAAAAATAATTGTATTCCTAGTATTTTGTTTCTATGACATAGTGGTATGTCTTAACTTTATCCTAGTATAACTATGGGTGACTGTATTAGTAGATCTTCCTTACTTTCTGTCTTATGCTCTATTTCATATTATAATTATGTGATGTTTTAATTTTAGTAGATTTATTCTATTTAAATGGAATGTCACATGTAACTTCACATTTATTAAAAAATAATTATTTTTATATTTATAAAACTTTGATTATTACACCTTGATATACGAATTTAACTTAAATATGTAAACTTGTGAAAAGAATGTACTATCTGACATATACAGTCTTGTGAGATCTATCAATAAGACGATGTACAAATAAATTTTCCTTGTTCTTCTATAAGATAACTTCATAAACGTGAAAGGATTTAAAAATCAATGTGAGAATTCTGAGTTTCCACCAATGTCTCAAGAAATATTAGAAGAAGTTGAAAAACACTCTAATTGCATATTATATTTGATAATATATCACCAATCGAGGCATTTCTATGAAGTTGCCCCTTTACTTTTTGATTTTTATCTTTGGATATGCAACACTACTAGTCATATTCCATTGTAAATATTTTATTATATCTGCATAATATTTTTATTTTTTTAAAAATCAATTTTCTTACCTATTATTTAAAAAAAAATATCTAAAATTTTAAATTTTTGGAATATGAAACTTATCTGTAATTCTGAATATATTATAGGAATAGTTACTGACATAAAATGAGGACATTATTCTTCTAAATTTTGGCTATATATGCGACTTGTCAGTACAAATACGAAAAGCAATATTTGCATAGTAATTTCTTATTTAAAGAAGAAAATTAACAGTAGAACTAAAATTATTCGTCTAACTTTACAAATAAAAAATTTACTCCAAAAATAATTAAAATTCTTAAATTATAAATTATATAAGTTAAAAAATATGTTTTAAAATTTTAACAACATTTAATAGCTGGACCCATTCGCGACCTTTTTGCTTACCCTTAGAAGCGGGTTTTTCTTTTATTGTCAATGCACCAACCACAGGAAAAAAACACGTTGAAGGAACTTTTTCAGAAATATTTTTAAAAAACAAAAAATACTGATTTAATCTTTATCCATTCAAATTACTTTTTTATATAAATTTAAACTATTAATCTAGAATAATTATTTTAGAAAGGCATAATCTACTTTACACAAAAATCAACTTTAATCCATAAAAAAACATTTTTATTATTTTTCTTTTCCTAAATGAAAGTTTTGTAATTATATGAATTTCTGGCGAAGTTCCTGGAACCAAAAAGAATATGGATAATATTATAGCAAGACCCTACTTTCTTCAGTTGTCTCTGTCATTTTCTTTCTCCAACACTGGCCACCGATTTCATTACTAATGTGAACAATGTTTTTTTCTGGATAGAGATACGTTTAATAATCAACTAATTATCATCTTCCAAATAACTCAAAAAAAAATGTCTTCATATAAAAGTTGACGTGGAGGTTGGTTTTAACAAATGAATGTTACAATTAATTGTAAATTTAGATTGATATGCAATTAAAATTATACTAAGACACTATTAGTCAAAAAGAACTGTGTAACTAATTTTTAAATAATTTATCTTTGAATTTTGAGTAACACAACACAAGTGATTAAGAAGAAGACAAATATTAATAATAAAATAGTTAAATATAGTTTTAGTTAATTATATGAAATAGATTTCGTCTTTGTTTAAAATTTTAACATATTATATTACACAAATTTTAAAAATAAATAGAGAAAATCTTTTTACTTTGATCACATTAAAATTTTTAAATGTATTTCATATTAATATTTGAGTGATTTATTTCATTTAACATGTTCTCGTTTCAATATTAATTAAAAAATGTGTTTGATATGTTAATAAAAATTTAAGTAATTGAATTAAAAAGATTATATTTATTCACTTTTAAAATTTTAGAACTCAAATATTTCAAAGTTTAAAACGAAAACTAATTCTAATTTTGCGTTAAAATTAAAGGTTAAAATCATATGTAAAACCTATAATAGAATGATTACGATGAAGTTATACCATACATGTTCATACCAAAATGAATGGAAGCATTAATGAGCAAATTAACGAGTATATAAGAAAAAGAACATAACATATAACTATATGTATGTGACTAACTTATGTAGTCATCAAAGGTTAAAACATGAAGTTCCTATGAGATTTGAGTAGAAAAATTTGCTTCATACATGACTAAAAGGTATCTTCGTAGATGGATGAAAGAAGATATTTAAACTATTTTAAGTCTCGACTTCTAAACGATATAAGAATATTGAACGTGTAATAGCAAAATTCTAAACCTAATAATAATTTGGTTGATTAACTGCAGAAATCCATCGTGGGACCACTACATACATTATTCTGAGTGGAAGTTTGGACCAAGCAAAGAGTGAAGAGGGTTGAGGAGTTGGGATGAAGAAGTTGTTGCATGCATGGGGAAGAACGGTGGTGGCGGAAGGGGTTGCAGGAGTTTCAAGCTTTGTCTCCTTTTCATCATCTTCTTCTTCATAGATAGTTTCTAGGGTTATTTGGATCTGTAATTTGGTGACAGTGGCCAAAGAATGAGGAGACACTGCACAGAATGGGGTTAACAATGAAGTTATGTTGGACATGCTTACTCCTACTGATGATGACTTTGCTCAAAGAAAATTTGTGGTATTCCAATTTCCTCTTCTTCGTATCTCCTTTTATACAATTACTTACACAAATTGACCCTTATTTCTCCATGTAACTGCAATAATGCCATTATTAACATTGCTAAGGAATTAATATATATATTTTCTTTTTCAGTCGAGATGGTCAATTGTTCAATTTTTTCTTCTTCTATAATTAAGATGTCTTTTTTTCATTAATGCAACGGTGGTGGATTCAGATATCTGCTTAATAAATATCAATCTATTTAGATTTTTTTATGTGATTCTTTAATGAATATCTATTATGGGTTAATTTGTTGGCCAGAGACATACTCTGTTTTAAATATTGATGTTGTTATCGTTTTAGGTTTTCTATTTGTATTCAGATTTTGGAGGAAATGGCCTCAAATATATAGTAAATAATGACTAATACATCTCACTCATGAGATCTGATCCTTCACTTCTAAACTGATTCCGGGTGAAAATATTGGTTCATGCAGTCCGGTTCGACCAATCAAGTCGAAAATTGTGCCAATCAGTTTCCATATTTTAATGTTCACAAAACCAGTTCTAAATTTCAAAAAATTACATAAGTGCTAAATTAGAAAATTTTAAAGTCGTTGTAATAATTTTAGAAAATTAGTCCACCTAAACCTGTTTGACTCCGAAATAACCGGATGTAATTAGGATCTATTATAAGAATGTCAGCGGGTGGATAGAGTACGGTTAGTGACTCTCCTCGCTGAATAAATATTTGTCTCATACCCGTACTTATATTTATGTGGGTATTTATTATACGGGTATCTGTATATTTTTTTAATATCCATGAGTACCCGCAGTTTTTTATGAAAGAAAAATTTAATGTTTAACAACAAATTTTAATCATAAATTCAAATAAAAATACAATGAATAACATTTATAAAGTTCAAATAAAATGTAAATTACTTTGAATAGTATTGAATGACCATTTACAAATAAATGGAGATTTTTTAAAACTAATTGATAAAAAGTAGCATATTCAAAATCAACGTGTTAACGTTTTAATCATTTCATTTATTTTATTTTTCTTAATTTAAATTAGAGTATAGCGGGTATGAGTATCCTATCTACGGGTACGGATATTATGATACCTATACCCGCCACATTAACATACGAGTATACAAAATGTTTGTACCCGTTATTTGCAGATATCCATTTTTAATATTAATTTCCTACCCGTTATAGATTTTATCCGCGAATACTCGTGAGTACAAATTTTTTGTTATTCCTAAAATTATTTAGACTCAAACATTATTTTACCAGCTTTAATATGTATATAAAAGATAACATTTTAAATGTTAGATGGATAGAGATAAAAGATGTTATAAATAATAATTTAAATATATTTCTCTTACAAAATTAAAAACGTTAACTTTATAAGTAGGGGAATGAAAATAAAATATAGTTTGTGAAGCAAATGTTAAAATGTTTTATTATAATTAAAATAAACTATTTTAAAATACTATTTATCCTCTTTTTTCCAATGATTACCAGTACGTATAATATTCTTAAGTTGACATGAATACTTGAAAAGACTGTTGATCCTTTTTGTAACTACCGTACTAAATACCTATGGCACCTACGAATAAAAATCATAAAAAAAAAAAAAAAAAAGAAAAACTTAGTTT
>Ga0209589_1007963_pt1 | contig 16745 bp, 8 predicted proteins | sample CowpeawhiteBW_FD_187525 | JGI IMG/M metagenome (GOLD analysis project Ga0209589, IMG submission 187525) | Root nodule microbial communities of legume samples collected from California USA - Cow pea white BW (SPAdes) (version 2) | ecosystem: Host-associated > Plants > Roots > Nodule | place: USA...
ATATATAAATAAAAATATATATATATATATATATATATATATATATATATATATTATAATATACAATATTATCATAATATACAGATAATTGTTATATATATTTTATTTTATATATATATATATATATAAATGATTATATATAAAATAAATTAATTTTTATACACAGGGATAATAAAGTAATTTAAACATGATAAGTTGTTTTTCCCTACATTTCTCTTCATTCTAGATAGTGCCAAAATTTGCAACTCATGCGCAAATCTGCTCTCTCAAATTAGCGCAAATCAGTAGAACTAAACACGTCCGCAACTCACTTTCCATCCATATGAACAATACTCGTACCGATCCAAACACAACATAAGAGTTATTAAAATTATCATGACAAAATGACTTTATTTTAAGAGTTTTTAAAATTGTCACACTACTAAAAAAACTCATTTCCTACCAATTTTGTTTTGAAATTTTTTTTTGTAGGAAATACTTATAAATTTTGTTGTGAAAAAAAATTGCAAGAAATTGCTACTAATTTTTTTGCAAAATATTTTGTATAAAAAATTTTCGCAACAAATTTGGTAGGAAATACTTGCAAATTCTATGAATTTTTAGGAAATTATTACCCACGAAGAAATTACCTGTCAATTAAAATTCTTAGAAAAAATGGCAAAAAATAGTTTTTTCTTACAATCTTTTTTACAAATTTGTAAGAAAAATCTCATGTAATTTCAGAATTTCTAGTAGTGTCATGATATAATGATTGTGTATTAATAATTTACTTATGAACAAGTTCATTTGTAAGACCAAATTTACAATTTCAGCTAGGAAACCCCCACAATATTTCTCATGTATCTCAACTAAGGAGGTATATCCCTTATCCTAGCCATGTGATGGAGATTAATGATGTGTAAATAAGAGAAGATTTATTATTCAAGACCAAGCCTATTAGTATAGTAGATCAACAAATAAAACAACACAAAGGAAGGAGATTAGTATGATGAAAGTGTTGTGGGATGTTAGGTCGAGTGATCATGAGCATCGGAGGAGAACATGAAGATAATTTATCTTTATATTTTTCCTGGTAAGTTTACTTTTGAGAATGAAAATTTTTCTTGTTGGGAAGAACATAAGATGTTAAACAATCTTTTTAAATTAGATAGAGCTTTTATAAGCTATACTCAATTATTTTATTATTATAAAGCTTTAATATAAATAGGGAGCAATTAAATAGAGTTCACTCTTGTAAAAGTCAATATCTCTCTAGAAAAGGGAGAACCCATCTCCTATTCCTTCTCTCTTCAATGTAACGTCCAAGCCAGAAATTACTTATTAAAATAAATAAGAATATAAATAAAACAACATTCTCATTTATTTATCATCAATTCCCAAAAACGCGGGAAAAATTTAATTTTAGAAATCTAACGCGCCACTACAAATAAAAGAAAAATGAGTCGCATCGTTCATATTACCAACAAAAGTGTCTAAAAATTATTACAATTAAATCCATAGTGCAACATAGTAACTAGTAATAAAATCCCTGAGATATCCCCACTCCGTCCCTAAGCATCTGCCTGCTCACCTGCATCAACATCTGCTCCCATGTAACAAGTTACATGATCATCGCCACACACACAAAGATAGGGTGAGCTCATTTAAATAAAATCAACAATATAATATTAAATACCATATTAACAAATGTAAACCCGGGTTAGTACACTTTCCCCCTTTCTTTTTACTATTTCACTTCCAACACTTGCCTTTAGACGTCTATCATCTCTATACTCTTTAAGTGAGAACAATGATCAATCTTCGCTGCACGAGTGTCTACTCGCCCCTTCGACTAAAGGCCACCACCTGATAGTCCACACGTGGGAATAACCTTGCCACAGCATCTCACCGTGACACCAAGTGGAGCTCCCTGAAACAAACATAAAGTTTGTAGCTATTCCAGACTACCAAAACTCTATCAGAATACTCTGAAGAGGGCAATCACCTGAACCTCGCCGTACGAGCCACAACTCGCACACTCCACTGGACTTCCTAAACCACCAGGCTACAACCTATAGTGGTCACGTGTTATTCCAATATAGGTTACACTCGTAACTGGACCCCTAGTCAAAGCCTCGCATCATGTACATCACCTAAAGTAGTGTAGAACCTTTCCTCGCGCACTATCACGGAACCAAAACTGTCTGGCATGCATCACACGCCGCTAGGCGTAACTTAGCTCCAGACCGCCTGGCGGGTATCACACACCGCCAGGCGCCACGCGCCTGCAGAATCACCTCTGCATCGTCACTGCCTAGCGGCTCCGCCCTGCCGCCAAGCGCCACTTGTCGCCATCGCCTGGCGCACCCGTCTCGCGCCGCCAGGCGCCAGTCTCCTTCCAGCCCCTCTGTTGTTCCAGTCCGCCTGGCGGAACCCTCCCTACCTCCAGGTGCCAGGTGCCACACGTCAACAGTGGCCACTGCCACTGATTTGTGTTCCGTCCGCCTGGCGGCTCGCTCACGCCGCTAGGCGCTATACCAGTAGCAGTCTACCTCCAGGTGCCAGGTGCCACGCGTCAACAGTGGCCACTGCCACTGATTTGTATTTCGTCCGCCTGGCGGCTCGCTCACGCCGCTAGGCGCTATACCAGTAGCAGTCTGCTACTGGTTTTTGGCACTTTAAATAGATCTCAAAACATACCACACACCAAGGTATAGCACAATTCTACTCCATATTATCATTCACACCACTTTTTCATGCAATCAATAACTACCATTGTTACACACACCTCTCAAAGTTGACTCAACCTATATGGTATTTTAGCTATACTCCTAATAACATAACTTTCATGCATTTGGTCGTGTTCACCAAACTCAATTTACACTTTACACACTCCTTTTGGCATTTTTCTCATCTTATAAACATACCAACTTTTCACAAAAGTTAAACAACAAAATTTGCAATGTATCTCATACTTAGATGACTCAAATATTGTACATGCAATCCAAATCACACCAATATCACTTTCAGACATCTATCCATATTTTCCACAATTAAATGCCACATTATATTTCGTGCTCATCTTTTTTTATCTTTTGACCAAACCAAAACCACCAAATTCCCGTACACTTTATCATGTAGCAGTAAACTCTAATATACCCATCATACAAAGATCATCTACTTTCATTTGAACATTATTCATACATACATTCCAACATATTCATATTTGACCAATTCGATGCTTTACCATCACCAACCACAGCATAATCATCATTTCCCAACTCATTTCACGAACTCAACAACCCATAGACATATGACAAAACAATCTCATGATTCTAAACAATTATCAATTATTCTTACAACCCATGTTACGCAGATGCTTACACAACCACATTTTCGATTAGTTTGAAATAACATCTATTCCCTCAACCTGAGTATTTATCAAGCAAACTGAATTCCATCTCATTCCCAACATAAACCCAACACCCAATTTTCAATCAAAAGTCACGCGTTGCAACAAAATCAGTATGAGCAAAGTCTATCAAGCATCACAATTCACACTCGAGCATACAGAAATCACGGTCACATCCTAGGTACCCCAAAAATATTAAAAATGGCCAAAAATAGTATAATTGTGTTCGTGCCGCCTGACGGTTCATCCTCTACCGCCAGGCGGTTCATCGCTTCTACCCAGAAACTGGGTCTGGTACTTGTGTCGCCTGGCGGTCATGCATGACCCGCCAGGTGGTTTCTGGAAAAAATTCCAGAAACCCGATTTCATCTCTGATTTTCATGTAAGTTGTCATCCCAACCCCGCATGCTTCACGATTCAATAAAAAATAAATCACAACAACATCAAACACACAATAGGAACTCCCCTAACTTGGATTTTCCTTAGCTTCGCCTTGACTCTCGCAAGCTTTCCCTTGACCACCAATGTCTTCCTTCTCCTTTCTCTCGAGACAGCCCTCAAGCTTCACTCAAAACTCACCCAAAACCCACCAATTTGTGCTCTCTACTGTACCCACACTGATAACCTCACCAAACCCTTTCTCCTTCTCCTAATTAGCTTTTTATTGAGTTCTTAAAATGGTTAAATTGCCTTAAAACGAATTTTGAAATTAATCTATCATTAATCTCCCTTAATGGCCTATTACCTTCTATTTTCCCAGCCAACCTTGCTGCCATACACCCTAGGGTTTACGTGCCTTTTCATGTGCATGCTAGAGTAAATTTTAGCAAAAAGAAAATACTTTGTTCAAAGCAAGGTTTGAACCCATAACCACACAATTCCACTTCAAATGTACAACCAATTCAACCAAATCATATTACATGATAATATTCATATGTCAAATATTATATCCTTACTTATCACACCCAAGCATCTCTAAAAAAATTACTAAGAATTAAATAACACACAATTGGCATACATAAGACTCAAACCAAAGTCCTCTCACACAATCAAAGTACTCTCAACCATTTGAGCTAGAACTTTTCCACATCATGAAGGTTAGCATTTAATGCTATAAAGGTTTCTCTCACTCGCTTTAATTAAATAATTAATTATTTAATTATTTAAATTTAGCGGGTCTTACATTCAATATCTAACTCCCTACTCTTCTTTTTGAAGATCAGAGCTTATCATAAGACTCATAGTAAAGAGACGTACACTTCAACCAAATTGCTTTGTTGAACAAAGTAAGTTTTAATTTTACCCCTTCTAAAGTCGTTTTGGTGTTGAGTTTGCATGCAGAGGTATAGGGTTTGCATGTCTATCTTACAAAGTCTTGATGAATCTTTGTTCAATTAGAGTCATTATGGTGATTGGCTCAATGATCTGAGCTTTCCTTGTGCAGATTCTACCTTTCTCTGAGTTAGGAATGTTTAGAGCTAAAAGAGTTGTATATGTACTTTTAGACATGTAAGGGAAGTTAGTTATATAAAATTTATAGTTAGATTGAATTTGGTTAATTGAAACTATGTAATTGGAATTTTTGTAATTTTAGGTCAGGTTATTGATAAATGGATTGAATTAGTACCGTGAATGTTGATGCGGACATGAATTGGTACTTGGGTTTATTTTGTTGAGGTGAGACGCTGGTTTCATATGTTTTGATGCAGGAATTAGTGAGTTTGATTCAATTAGTATTAGAAAGTACTAATTTAAAAGTAAAACTTTGGTTTAGATTTAATGGAATAATGAAGAATACTCTATGAAACCAATTGACAGATTTACCAATTTGGTTGAACTGCAAAATTATGTAGATTCGTTGGGCGAATGCATAATTTGTCCAAGTTAGAGAGGCCGGGGAGGGTCCCTTCGTTGGGTAAATCAAGTTCTCTATAAGTGAAGAGAGGTTTGATGAAAGTCAGAGAGACATGAGGTTTTCATTCACTAAGCGAGATAAGCTCTCTAGGAAAATTTATGCGAAATTTTTCCTGTGGTCCTATTCGTCGAGCGAGTCAAGGCCCCATTAACTGAACATTTGAAGTGTTTACCTCTAGTGTTTGTTCGTTGGACGAGCCATAACATCCCCCAACAATTGATGTGTATTTTGGTTATTTAAAGGTATGAATCATGTGATGCCTTTGAATATAAAATAGATGTATGTAGAGATATGATGTTTATTGTGAATTGAGATAAAGAAATGTATGATGATAAGTTGTTGTATGAAAGTGGTGGAAAGGCTTTCAATGGTGAAAGTAGTCTAATTGTGTGTTAGATATATTTAGTAAGGGCTCGAAAGGAGATTATCTAGACTCAACTACGTATCCCAACTCACATAGAGTAGGATATTTAGCTTGAGAGTATATGAAGGTTCCTATTACAAGAATTGGTTCGGATGGTAACCATTTTTGGCTGACATAGGTGAACTAACCCTGTTACTGAAGAATGTCGGTAGAACCATGACCTTGAGAGTCTAAATGCTATCGATATCCTAGTTACAAGGCAAAATCTTTGGGTCATACTTAATATATAAAATCCTCCCGAGGTAGTTAAGATTGATTTCATTATATAAAATGTTGTATTAAATGAATTGATTATACATGCTTATATAAAATGTTGTATTAAATGAATTGATTATACATGCTTATGCGGTTTTAGGAAGCTTTAATTCTTAGTTATATATGTAAATATGTGTTACTTTTCTTTATTTTTTTCTTTTATACACTAACTTACCCTTGTCTGTGTTTGTATCTTTCGTTGTAACTGTGAATTTCATATGAGCAAATGATACTACAGGTGAGGGTCTTGGAAATGACATGACCTATGAGTAGATTGGAGATGGACCATCACTAGGATGTAGGATGTAGTTACGTTATATATTACACTTGTTTCTCAATATTTGTTTTAATAAACAATATGCTTGTTTCTCTTAAAAAAAACTCTTTAGATAATAACTTTGAAGAAGATGTAAATAATTTTGTAACTACACTGAATATATGTTTAATATCATAGTTTGAAATATTCTAAATTAGTATGAGTCCTATTAATTTGGATAATTTAGAGTGTTACAAGTAAAATAAAATACTTCATAAATAACTATTTAAATAAAGAAATTTTATTGTATTTTTTAAGTTTATATAAAAATAACATTAAACCATTGCTATAAATTTTAAAAGGCTTAATCATTCAGAACATATCCAGTTTGGTTCCAAAATTTCAAAATGGTACCCACTTTTAAGTTTCAATTTAGTACCCAAATTCGAAATTGTGCATCAATGTAGTACACTTCGTTAATTCTTCGCAAATGTCGTTAACAGCGTACCACGTGCCAGCCTCTGGTTTTTTTTTATTTTTTATTTTTTATTTTTTATTTTTTAATTTAAAATAAAAATTGCCACGTGTCAAATCCTTAGTGTGATACATGACATTTCAGTGACACATGGCAAGGTACCGCCACGTGGCAAGGTACCTACCAAGTGTCATTGTCTTGATTTCAATTTAGTCCCTACATGTGTCTATTTGTTTCAATTTAGTACCCATATATGTTTATTTGTTTCAATTTAGTTCCCGCTCTATTTGTTTGAATTTTGTTTAAATATTTCTTTTAAGACAAAATTTATTATTTATATAAATGTTATATTGATATTTGTTATTAAAAATGACTTATAAAATTAAGTATTGAAATTTATATTAAAGTTAATGGTAAAAGTCATGAATAACATATTTATATTTTGTTACATTGATATTTGTTATACTCATGAATAACAAATTTTTGGTAAATTTGTTATTCATGACTTTTATCACTAAACTTTAATATACATTTCAATACTTAATTTTATAAGTCATTTTTAATAACAAATATAAATATAACATTTATATAAATAATAAATTTGGTTTTAAGGGAGACACAACATTTCTCTATTTTGTAAAAAAATATTCAGACAAAATTGAAACAAATAGAGTGGGGGACTAAATTGAAACAAATAAACATATATGGGTACTAAATTGAAACAAATAGACATATATGAGGACTAAGTTGAAATCAAGACAATGACATTTGGCAGGTACCTTGCCACGTGGCGGTACCTTGCCACGTGTCACTGACAATGCCATGTGTCACATCAAAGATTTGACACGTGGGAAATTTTTTTAAAGAAAAATTAAAAAATTAAAAAAACTAAAGGCTGACACGTGGTACGCCGTTAACGATGTTTGCAAAAAATTAATGGAGTGTACTACATTGATGCACAATTTCGAATTTTGGTACTAAATTGAGACAAACTTAAAGTAGGTACCATTTTAAAGTGGGTACCATTTTAAAATTTTGGAACCAAACTAGATATGTTTCGAGTAATTAAACTATTTTAAAACTGTCATTATAAAAGTGAATAATATTATCATACTATCTATTCCTTGAATATTTTCTCTCTTTCGTGCAATGGTTTTGATGACATGACAACTTTTTGGAGTGTGAACACGACAACATTTAGCAACAACCTCAAATATTGAAAAATGGCAAAGTAACATCAAAATGATGTTTATGTTGAATGTTTGGATGTAATTATGTGTGTGACCGACAAAAAACAAAAGGGTGTGGTAGAACCGTTGGTTGGTGATAAGAAAAATATTCTTACGTAGATTCTTATGATAAGAAAAAAACTATTTTGTTGAATATAAGGCCAATCACCTATAATGAGAAAATTTGAATAAGATCGAAATTTTAGAGATCCAATTATAAAAAAGTATACATTAGACAATAAAAGTTTGGCTCACCTTACAAATTGAGTCCTTTTGTCAACGGACTTTTTGGAGTTTAAATTTTTGTGTGGAATTGTGCTTAAAGTCAAATAAAACACAAATAAGATTATTTTAAAAAGCAAACAACACCTTAGAATCTTATAAAATATAGCTAAAAGTTCAGTGAAAGGAATTTAATAATAGTTAAACCCCTTTGTTATTCATAAACCTTTTGCATCATAAATAAAGAGACGAAACCTTACTTTCCAATCATTTAAATTTTGGGAATTCAAGCTAGATCTAGGAATGTAATGAATAGTAATACTTTCATATATTCTTAATTACTATCTCAGTACTATTTTTTTTTTTGTTATCGAAACATCAACAAGTAGTTAGGCTTATATTCTCCTTTCTTCCCTTTAAAGATTTCACTAGTTCATAATATTTTGTATTGATTTAAGTGTAATATATAATGATATTTTACTTTTATTTGTGGATGTATTCATTTAATGATATTATTTTCTTACAACGTGTTTATCAACATTTAACAATTGTGGAAAAACAAAAAAACATTTTTCTTAAACGATGAAGTCTGGAATGATATTTTTCTTAAATTTTGGTTGGGATAGGAGGAAATGAGTACAGGCAGTGGATGAAGTTGTGAGTTGTATTGATTTGGTACTCTAGTGGAAGTTAAACGAAGGGTGGTCATGTCTTTCTTTAATTGATTTGAAACTTCATATATGTGTTGCTATGCTTCTATATTATTGGGGTAATGATGATATATTTGGTTTATGATTTGAATTATTGAAATATTGATTCTCTTTTATTTCATTGGTGATCCAAAAGTAAATGATTTGATTATTATTTTAATTTTGTGGGAAAAAGATGACACAGATTTTCATGTTTAATGAAGACTAAATTAAGGAATACTGAACAAGTGATATAAAGATATTAATTAAAGAATAATTAATACGGTTTCATCGGTTTCATCACTTTTAATGTAATAATTAATTTTATTAATTAAAATAATATAATATATATAATAGATTTTATAAAGATAAAAATATTTTTTAAAATTTTTAAACAATAAAAACAAGTATTTTAGAAACATAATTAAATTTCAAATTAATATTGTAATTGTTTTTTTATCTAAACTTTTTATATGTTTTATATTATTCTTTTTGTTAATTTTTTTATTAATTTAAATTTTTAATGTTTAATTATTTTTTAATTTTTAACAACATTAAAATATTAGTTACTTTATTATTTAATTATTTTTTAACTTTTATCATTCAACATTGAATAAAATATTATTGTATAATATTTATAGGTATTTTTGTTTAAATAAAGTAAAATTATATTTATGACGATTAGGTCAATATTTATTTTACATCACAGTTAACTATGCTATTTTATAAAATTCAAGAAATATTAATTATACTGTTTTGAGAACACTAGTTAACATGTCAAAACTTTACAAAAATGGTTGGAGATTAACATCTCAAAATTTTATAAAATATGGGCTAAAAATATTATTTTATTCTCCTACTCCCTGTTCATAAATTAAAAAAAACATAAAGGTCATGTTCTTTTGAAATGAATTATTGTTCAAATGTAATTGCGAGCGGTAATTAAAGAGATTTATTGTATTCTTTTCAATTGAATGGAGGGTGATGGAATGTGCTTATTTGCAAGATTGGTTTTGTAACATCCGGTTTTGTAGGTGAGATTTAAGAGTGATATTGCTCATTTTACTAAAATAGCCTCGTTATTTTATTAGAATAAACGAATGGAAGAAGTTGCACTCTTTCATTGCTCGAGGTCTGCCTCCTTTCCACCATTGTTGTTGGTGGAGGCCATGCATGGTTTGAGACAACACAATTTGAAACTGGATTTGTTTTGGAACCATATCTGTGAGTGAATGGAATCGGTTCCATTTTAATTATAACCTATTCTGTTTTGGCGCAACACTCATGGAACCTATTCCATCTGACTTGTATCCTATTCCGTTTTCATGCATTTTTGTAACCTATTCCAAATATTAAATTTTTCATATCAAATATATTATTATATTTTCTTTTTGCAATTAATAAATACTATTAACAATTTTATTTATGATAAAAAAATATAAAAAATTAATTACAACTTATCTAAATATCATTTTATATTACTTTCTTAACACCAAGGACAATTAGGTAATCTTACATTTTCATCTATTAAATTTATTTATTTTTTAATCACATCAATCAAATTTTTCATAAACTTTCACAAAAATTATTTTTAAATCCACTCCACTGTCACCCTCAAATTCATAAAAAAGAAAAACATACATATTACCTTTTAATCAACTCAAATCAATCATCTTCCTCTCTCTCTCAAATCATCACTCACATAAGAATACACCCTAAATACATATAAATTTAGTCATAAGCAAACTTAATTTTACAACTATTCCGTCTTTTGCAAAACAGTAATTGTTTTTTACGGTGGAAGTGAAGAAAATTTCTTCATAAATAATTTTAAAAACATATATAAATTATATTAGTTTTTCATAAATTAAACTTCTCTTCTATATGAATTAAAAGTTACATTTTCTTTAGAAATTAAACAAAATTAATTTTAATGTATACAAAAAACTAATTTTAATTTTTTTCTGTATTTTTCTTTCCGAACTACTTAGGAAAAGGAATTATCTAAAAATACCCTTAATTTTTTATCACATAAAGCATAGTCCTAATATCATTGGTTTTGATGTTTTATATTTTGAAACTAATATCATTGAAAACAAATATTACTAAAAACATAAAAGGTAAGAAAAGAAAAGAAAAGAATATCCTAACCTATAAAAGAATATCTTATAACAAATAACTTCAGTGTCCGTGACATTCTGGAAGGATAACATTATGTTAGTGTAGTAGTAGTGAATACAAGACTTTTTTTTTTTTAAAAGGGTTAAATCATTTTTAAAGATTACTTGATTGAAACTTAAATAATTTTTAATTGTTTATACTGATTTAGAATTTTAGATCTACCACTGTAGATCTTAATAGGATCAAAGAGTCGCTAAGTAAATTTTGTAGAAATTTGATAAACTTAATGATAGAACATGAGAGAAGTACGGTTTTCTCAATAATTATCATTTCCTTTATGCACAGTTATTTTATAGTTATTTTTTCGCAATTTTAGCTTATTTTGTTCCCTATTTTATATATTATTTTTTTTAATATAAAAATCTATTAATTGGGTTATTAAAATAATAGATGTTGCAGAGTGTTCATAAGAATCAACTCGTGTCGTGGGTATTTCAATTTATTAAAGGAAATTCGCGTTGATTGAACACAAGTGTATACGCTTGACATTGGAGAAAAATAAATCTATGCTTCTAATATTGAATCCTTATTTGTGGGTTTCATTTTCTATAAAAATTTACTTAATTAATATTTCAAATAATAAATAAGGAATTAGATGGAGTATAACTATTCTGTAGGGGGAATAAAACAAAATTTTCATATCCACCAATATTATGAATTTTTAATTAAAAAAATGGGAAAATGAATGAATGATACATGTCCCACCATGTTCTCATCCTTTAAAAGTGTTATTTGTATTCGTATGTAGCACTATAATTAATTATGAATATTTTTTTATTTATTTTTTCTGTAATAATAATAAATAATTAAAAAGCAAAAAATAATTATAAATTATTAAAGGAGATTGTATTAGGTAACTACTCGTTTGATTTACACATTTAATTTAGTATTGTATTGGAACAAAATTTTGAAGTTAGAAAAATGTATTTAACAAATGTGTAGACTTAATAATTGTGAAAAATTTAAATTTATTCAAGTCATAAATTGGAATTAAAGTAATAACTATTTTTTAATTAAAATTTAACAACGATCCTGAAGATGAAACCATATTATACAAATTATATCAGAATCCCTTTTAATAAAGCTTGTTTTTATAACCTTATTATTACAGTGGAAGATTATTCACTCATAAGACACTTACAAAACATTTTACTTAGTTGAGAACGATTGCATGTTGTTTAGTATATTGAAAGAGAAAAAAAAAAGCAGAAGAAAATTTGGGAAGCGAGGAAGCTAAGAAAGTAGGTGTTGATTTATGAAGATGATACACATCAATGATTATTGTTCAAGTGTTGTTGTAAGCAGTGCTACGAAAGCTTTTTGTGGTGCACGTGTTAAGAATTTTGAGGAGGACACGATTACTGGTGCACCTGGGGGTTTTGAATTGGCTCAAGGCTGCCCCATTTGCGATGAAGTTGTCCAAAATCTTCTTGAAAGTTCCAGTCTCCAAAATGCAGAGTTCTAAGGGTCCTATCGAGTTGGTTTTTCTTGACACCACATACCCATGATCCATGAACAATTTGTCCATTTCACTGCAACATGCACCAAGGATCTTGTCTTCTACCTCACCTTTTATCTCCCAAAATATTACGTAGTGCCCTGGTTGCTTTGACACATCTGCATAGCTTGTGAAATCAACCAGCTCCGCTTTTTCTTTCGTCAGAATCTGGGACCCTCTCTCTACCACTAGTTGAAGGTCCTTTTCTGTGTTCTTGTCTATGTTTACTGTCAATATTAGCTTTCTTCTACACACAAAGTTCAACTTTGGGGTCCCATTGTGGAATCCACCCACTTCCACCACATCCCCTAGCCTGCACCTGTATAGTCCTGAAATCAATCTTCATCACATTACTCTCTTGCTTCCTCCCAAATCACCAAAATCATAATCAACAAAACATCATCGTTAATAAATTCAAACCATGGAATATTAAGCTAAAGTATTTAGGAGGTATATATAGTTTGACTGCTTAATTCATTTCTATATAAAACGAAACAAATACATATATGTGTGTGCACTGTTATCCATTATTGGTAACGCCAATTATTGGAATGCATTTCAGTCCACGTATTGTATATCTATATCACTCATGATGCTATTTCTATGCTCTTTAATCATATATCAGTCTCAGTTTTGTGCATATGGCTATATTCAACCAAAAACTTTTTGGCTTGATGCAACTAGCTACTAGACATGTCCATGTTCATGCTGCAGCTATAGCTTGCACATGTGGCACACACATGAAGCTCGATCACTGCTTTCTTGACCTGTAACTCTAGGTGTTATTTTATGTATGATAACAGGTCAATCAAAACGGGCTTGCCCAAAAATGAACAGTGTACATAAATGCATTTACTTGGCAAAAAAGTCAAAGATGCAGAGATATTAATTAGTAAATTCTACCATGTGTCATGCTCAAAAGGTAGGTCATAAAACTCAGAAAAGATGGGTCGAGGAAATGAGTAATGATAAAGGATGGGAGATCTGTTATGGAACAGAAACTCATTCATTTTGGTACACTTATCTTTTGGTTAATAATTGAGCAGGTTTCAAAAGGTCCAAAACAACTTCAATGTGAAGAAGACTACCATAGAATTAATTGTTGATAAGAAAAATGCATACCGGTGAAAGTTGTGAGGACAACTTCATACTCTTGTCCAACTTTAACCTGAGAGAGAGGAATTGGCTTATCTTCTGTGAAATCATCAGCTCCTGAACCGAAATTGTTTTCATTCCTGTGAAGTGGTATGAACTCAAAGTAAGAGAAAGTAGGAACCACAGCGAATGTTACATGTTCTGGTGGTAAACTAGGATCAACATTAACCCCTATCCAGCTCTCAGTTGAGCCATAATCAGCACTGACCAAAGGCAACCCATTTGCATAATGCCTGAGCTTTTTCAAATATGGTTGCATGGACCCTGTCATTATGGAGTACACATACTTAGCATTTGGCCACAGTTTTGGAATTAAACCAGACCACTTTTCCAGTTCTAGCTCATGGCAAGCACTTTCCAACTTCGAAGCCAAATCTGGGCTTGGAGAGATGATGTCCAAAACAGCCTTTCTCATCTTCGGTGACTTGATTCTTGAACTGAGAGTGCCATCTCTGATGTCATTGCAAATCTCTATCCAATTCTCTTCAAAACTGCTGAAAGCTTGCACCATGCTGTAGATGAAAGCTGAGGTGATAAATTCCACTTGGTCAGAGTAAAAGAGGCCAAGAAGGAGGTGGCAATACGTGGATTGCTTGTAGTCTCCACCAGAAATCACTTCTTGGGGGCTGCAAGTGAAGGATTTGGTCGCATCCTGCTTGATTTTGAATTCTTCACTCGCATAGTAGTGTGTTGTGGCTGTTCCTGCTGTTAAACCTCCTTTTGTTTTGAACCTGTTGCTGCTGTATATGAATTCAAGAATCCTTCCTCCTTCCCTTATTGGATAAACCCTGTGAACAGTGAAAAGATAAGGACGAATATTTTAACGTGCGCTTTAGAGTAATCAACACACGGAAAGGGTATATACACACACAAAAATAGGAACACAAAGGGTACACAAAAATCTAAAGGGAACACAGTAAAGATGTAAACCTTGATCTATAGGCTGCTGCTAGGGTGAATATTTGAAGCGTGGTTTGTGCACTATGGCGAGTAAAGGGTACGAACTTCTGCCTCCCCTCTGTTGTTCCAGAACTGCATACCAAGAAAAAAGGAAAAAAAGAAAAAATTGGCAGTGATCCTTGCTTTATCTCCATTCCATGTATTACAAGAAAAGAGAAAGAAATACTTTACCAAAAAAATATTAAAAAAACTGTACTTACTGAATAAATAAAAAATAAATAAAATGTATTGGTTTATAAGTTATTACTTTTTCAAGACTTATGTTCATGTTCATGAGTTCGTACAAAGCAACTGTAGTTAGACCTTGTCGTCATGAATTACAAAACACTAGAACAACCATGGATTGAGCATATTTAAATAAACAGTGAAACTTAGCAGAATAACATGGAGAGAGACATAGGTTGCCTCTATCCTAATCCTTATTGTCATGAACATGAACATGAACATGACCACAAAAAGCAGAAGAGAGAGGATGGTACCTTAAGGAAAGAGTGGTTATGGGTTGTTGAGTGAGTAAAGGAGCTGTGTCCCCATCAGCAATCCTTTGGATAAATGGCTCAAAGTCAGCATGTGAAGCAAGGGGAACCACAGAAGAGAAAAGGGATTCCAATGCACATGCGTCGATCTCAAGGATATTGTAGTTCCCCAACCATTTGTTGAGATATTCGACACCATAGTTTTGCTTCAAAATCTGGGCGAGCAACTGAGTCTGAACATAAGCAGCATTCTGGGATACATGTTCAAACCAGTTTATGACATCATAGCGATAGTTGGGGTTGCCATTGCCGGGGTTGTGGGTGAGAAGAGGTTCCATTAAGGTTGGTTGGTGCTGCGGCATGAGGAAGTGAGATGGTGAGAGTGAGGAAGAAAAAAACAAGGGAAGGCCTGTATTTTATGTTGTTGGTGTAGAGCTTCTATGTCCCCTACTAAAAAAGTTCTGATATTTGCAGAAGTTTCATAGATATGGTACAATACATTAGATATAGACCACATGAAATGGTATTATAAGGGGAGAGAAAGAAAGAAATATTCTTCCATAATGTAAGGATCATATGGGGACTACACTACTAATGGCAGGGACCAAACAAACAGTTCATCACTCTTTCCCTCCAACTTATTGTGAGCCATCATATTTGAATACAGAACATACCTAATCTCGATTAATTAACTTTAATTGCACACTTAATCATATATAAAGGTTATGTTCTGTGAAATTTTACTTTAAACATTCTCGCTTTTCATCAATTTTACTGTATAATTTTATTTTATTTCTTTTGCATCAGATTTTTTTTCATGGAAAGATTGAAAATCAGAAACTCTAATTATATCTGTTGAAAGAAATAAAAAAGCCGCCTAGAGAGATAAGAAGAAGAAAAATAGTAATAAGTGTGTCAAGAACACATTAGTATGAAAAAAAGTTTTATACCAGTTATATTATGTATTTGATTATCTTTATTGTGTGGTTTTATTAGTTTCTCTTTTAATGTTATTATTCACCTCGTTAAAGAAGACAATATTCTCTATTGATTCTTGGAGATTCTTAACCAATGTTGTCCTATGTCTATTAATATTAGTGAAAAATTTTACTAGATTAGGTCTGAATTTTTGTTTTATATTAAAGTTTTACTAATTTAGGTTTTAATTCTGTTTTTTTTTTTATCTTTCTAACATCTTTAAAGTATTTTTTTTTTTTTTTTTATTTAACTATTTGCAATATATTGATTTAAGTGAGAACACTTGATATGATTTCAAAAAATTATGATATTAGTTATTTAATTGTCTACATATATTATTTAGACAAAAACTAGTTTTAATTTTTTATTTATTTGATTTTTTCATTCAACATCATTACGTATTTTTTTTCATAGATGAATCGGTTATTTTAGACTACGTGACACTTGAACCACCTCCTCCTTCCATTCTTTTCTTTCCTTTTTTTTTCTCTTTTCCTCAATCCTCTTTTATTTTATTTTATTTTTTTTTTCGTGTTCTTTTCTTGACCTTTTCCTAAATTTTTTTCTAAACCTCAATTTTCAAAATCTAATCATACCTCATTGTAATAAGGAGTTAGAGAACATTTTTGTCTTATCACAAA
>Ga0209589_1007964_pt1 | contig 16745 bp, 14 predicted proteins | sample CowpeawhiteBW_FD_187525 | JGI IMG/M metagenome (GOLD analysis project Ga0209589, IMG submission 187525) | Root nodule microbial communities of legume samples collected from California USA - Cow pea white BW (SPAdes) (version 2) | ecosystem: Host-associated > Plants > Roots > Nodule | place: USA...
GTGTCTAAATTCATTGAATACTTTGGTATTGATGTAGAGGATGAGCTAGAGGAGTCAACTGGACTATTGAACCATACCTCCAACCAAAATCTGCACAAAATGGGCTTTATCAAGGTGGGAAATGGACGGACAACTGTTAGAGTTGTTGTTGGTGGTGCACATGACCATGAAGCCGGTCCAAGTGGTGCAAATCAAGAGGAAGAACCAACTACTAGACCTATGGACTTGATTCCCTACAACCCTCCAGAGGATAGAGGTCCTGTGTACTCATATTTTGAGAGGATGGTGCTGAACCAGCTGCATGAGCTTAATGTATCTCAATATGAACATCACAACTATTGCAATGAGAGGTTCAATGCATTGGATGGCCAAATCCATGATATCCATGATATGCTCCACTCATTCCAGACCAGAAATGACCCTCAAAATGATTGAGTGTGGTGGTTATTTAGGATCATGCATTGCATCCTTGTGTTTGTGATTTTTCAGTTTGAGTTCTGTCAGTTTCAGTTGGTTGTTTTTCATTTTAGTTGGCTGATTGTATCAGCTTTATGCATCTATTTTTTGTTTTTCAATTTCTGTTGGTTGTATTTCCTTCCAGTGTTAATCAAATGATATGCAATGCGTGCTATCCTTATGCATTTGTTTTGTTTGATGAATCCAAAGGGGGAGAAAAATTGAAAAAATTGGAAAATGGATAATTGATCACATTAAACTAAGCATTAAAATTGGAATGAATAATCAAATCTGAATTTGAACTCATATTATTGATAGGGGGAGCATGATCACAGTTGTATACTTGCTAGCTTGTGTGTATTGCTGTTGTAAAATGGTTTTTCAGGTTCAAAAGCTTCAAGATAAGGTGTTACTTCATCAATTGGTTTCCAACAAATGGAAGAAGCATTTTGCAATGGAAGATAAAAGAAGATAGATGGAATAAAGGTTGGCTTCATCAAATCAGGGGGAGATTGTTGACATGAGAAGCTAAGGTGGTTTGCTTCTTGAAGATTTGATGAAGATTGAATGAAGCTCTTTTGAACTATCTTGAAGCCATAAACATTGGAATGAAGTCTACATTGATGAAGGAAAGGAGATTTGATGATATCCATGGTGATCAAGGCTGGAATGTGTGCTCTCCATGTAGTTACGTCATTTAGAAAGTTTACTTTAAGTTTGTAATTCATGTGTGTTTTTAATCTGTTGAATGGTTTTTCAACAGGTTAAAATGTTTCTTTTAATCTATTGAATGGTTTTTTTAACAGGTTACAAGGTTGGCTGCAGTAGTTTTAAACTGCAACAAATTCAATCAGTTGATTTAGTTTTTAAACGACTGATTTCACTTACGTCAAGTGAAATCAACCGATTGATTTGAAAATCAACTTGTTGAATTTCGTAACAGTTTAACTATAAAAGCTGTGATTTTCGAAAGAGAGTGTTGTTGATCATTTTAGAGCACGATTTGATTCTAGAAACGTGTGGAAACTCTCTCGTTCGTGATCATAGGTGTTGTAGCTATTGAAGATTGATCTTGGATCAATTCTTGAAGCTTTTGGCTTAGTTTGAAGCTTGGAGAAAATGGGTTGTGGTAGGCAAGGCTGTGCTACCACTGAGGTTTGATCTTTCTCAAGCTTTGGGTGTGTGCCTGGTGGTTTTCCAGGTCTGCAAGAGGGTTCTTGCTTTGCTGGTGTGACTCTTGTGTGATTCAAGAGTCTTTTGTGGTGTTTTTGCATATTTTGGAAGTGTAAGGGTTGATACTTTGTAAAACTTTTGAAATAGTGCAAAGTCAAGCTAAGGTTGCCTTGACAAATTGGATGTAGCTCAGGTTTGAGTGAACCAGTATAAAAATTCGTGGTGTCCTCTCTTCTCTAACCTTTCTCTCTTTGCATCCTAACTTGGTGATCTATTTGATTCAATAAAAAGTGGTTTTTAGCTTGCAAAGATAGCCTAAAGTTTTAACTAGTCAATTCAACCCCCCCTTCTTGGCTTTTCAACCATTTCAAAACTAACAATCTTTAGTAACTATAAAAAGACAACTCAGACCTTACTTTCAAAGCCATTCGATTATCGTCAAAACCTATCATCCTATACAGAAGATCCTACAAAGACCAGACCTAACGGGCCCAATGTTTTCTTGGTTTGTTGATTTATCAAAATTTAGTATCTAATATGAGCCACGAGGGTTGATAATAGCACAATGCTTAGTTGATTTGGCCACTGGTATATAAGGAGAGCATCTTGTCAAAGAAGAATGGTTGACCTTAAATGGCGACAACTCCTTAAATCCAAAAGGCGTGGGGGTTGGTATAGCCCTGGAAGGACCAAATGAGGTCTTCATAGAGAAGTCACTCCATTTATTATTTAAGACATCAAATAATCAGATTGAGTTTGAGGCCATCATAGGCAGTCTCATCTTATCCAAAGAGGTAGGGGTGCAGAAACTAGTGTGTAGAACCACTCCAGGTTAACTATTGGCTATTTACCACATAGTCCATAATATGATAGATAATTCAACCACCAATTATGATTTAACATACCATATGAATAACAACCAAAAAATAGAAATTTTGCCCCAACCCAAATATTCCTACGTATAGATAATTCTACCAAACCCATAAATTTTACAAATTTCTTTTGCATCAATATTTCTCAAAATTGACCATGAACAGAAAAATTGGAATATACCCATAACCCTTACAAATCACGTCAGCAACATTGTATCATTGTCTCACCATAAATCCATCCATAGAATAAAAGAGACATCCAAAAATAATATTATAACCATAAAAAAATTCATCTTATCATCCCAACTTCAAACATTTTATAGAAAAAAAAAATCCCTTTCAATTCTATGTTCCCACTTCAAAATATTTCTATGCAAATAACCACAAAATAATAAGAAGAAACATTTAGCTCCCTTTACTTGGAAATTCCAGAACAAAATTTTTCTTCCTTCCAAAGAAAATTTCTGCCCAAAGTGACCTTGTCCTTCTTCTCTTGTCTTCAACTCACAAAATTTTCTGATCACTCTCTCTTAGAATTGTACATTACTCTACCACACCTCTCACAGGCCAGTTTTAACATTGCTAAAAACCCCTCTATTTTCCCTTAAAATTTAACATTGATACCTATCTCCTCTAAAAATTTCCATACTTAATTTTCCTTTCTTATAATCCATTTTTAAAATAATAAAATAATTCAATTAATGGATGCACCAAAATAGAAATAATTATGACCACCCTTTCAATTTTCTGCTCATAAAATAATTAAAAATAAATAAATTCTTAATATTTATTTTTGCACTTTAAACACCTTAATGAACAATTTTTTTTATGTTAGTGATCATAAAATTCGTTGAATATAGATTCAAGGAACCTACCTTCAACTCTCCACCTTCCCATAAATACAGCAAAATTAGTAAAAAAAATAATACATTTTGTTCTAGGCAAGGTTCAAACACACAGCAACAAAGCATTAAACAAGTAATCCAAACCAAACAATTAATACAAAAAACTATAACCAATTAAAATCAACCAAAAACATAACAAATGCCCATGATGGGAATTGAACCCAAGTTCTACTATCCATATCAATAAGCTTTAACTAACTATGCTACGTCATTATTGAATAATGTTTCTTATTTAATAATTTAAATATTACTCACACTAAAACTACTTTTCTTAAAATTATTTATTTTTCCTAGATCTTAGAAATAGCATCCACAACAATCAAGTGTCGCTAAATCATGTAATTGCCACCATGGCCCTTCTCGAAGTGGGGGATTGTGGGCATACAGGTGCACTCCCCAATCTTCCACAAAAGAGATGCCTTTCTTCCTCGTGTCGAATGTTCCAAACATATTGTGCATTAAGTAAAATACCTTAGTACACAATACCCAACCTCATGTGCTCACAAAGCTACATAATGGCTACTATGTATTAAGGTAATCCATTAATACATAATACCCAACCTCATGCACTTAAAGAGCAACTTACTAGCTACTATGTATTAAGGAAATCCATTAATACATAGTACCCAACCTCATGCATTCAAAGGGTCGCTTACTGGCTATTATGTATTAAGGAAATCCATTAATATAGAGTACCCAGCCTCATGCACTCAAAAGGCCGCTTATTGGCTACTATGTATTAAGGAAATCCATTAATACATAATACCCAACCTCATGCACTCAGAGGGATGCTTACTAGCTACTATGTATTAAGGAAATCTATTAATACATAGTACCCAACCTCATGCACTTAGAGGGCCGCTTACTGGCTACTGAATATATAGTACCCAACCTCATTCACTTAGAGGGCCACTTACTAGCTACTATGTATTAAGGAAATCCATTTATCCAAGGTATCCAGCCTCATGCACTAAAAGGGCTGCTTACTAGCTACTATGTAGTAAGCAAATTCAATAATAAATAGTAGCCAACCACATGCACTCAAAGGGTTTCTTACTGGATACTATGTATTAAGGAAATCCATTAATACATAGTACCCAACCTCATGCACTTAGAGGGTTGCTTACTGGCTAATATGTATTAAGGAAATCCATTAATACATAGTACCTAGCCTCATGCACTTAGAGGGCCACTTATTGGCTACTATGTATTAAGGAAATCCACTAATAAATAGTATATGTTCTCATCCACTCACTAGGTCGCCTACTGGACCTCACTAGGTCACCCACAAGATACTGTGTACTATTAAATTCTCTTAGAACACAGGATCGAACCTCGTTTACTCACAAGGTCGCATACTTAGTACATAGTATCCAACCCCAGTTACCCGCATAGCCACTTATCGAGTACTGAATACTCTAAATCTCGCATGGTATATAGTACCTGGCCTAGTTGATCTACAAAGCCGCTTACCAACAACCCATAAAGGTTTTCTAGTAATTTTTCCCATTTTTACTTGATCCAGGAACAATTGATAAGGTATTTTGGGCACAAAGGCCCATTCCAAGTAGGACCTATAGGTAAAAAAAATATAAATAGTAAATTGTTCTATGCATTCATTAAGTAATTAAATATCTCTGAAACCACTTACATCACCAGTGCTAACTTAAGCATCAAAGTGTCTTTTGTAGGCACAATTGCACTATGATCGGAGCTTCGTCAAAGTAAGGAAGCATCAAGCCAGAGCCTGGATACTAGAAAAGTTTAGAATATTTATGGAGTACAACTTGGTCACATAAGAATAATATAGGGCACTGATACCATGATACCAGTAGAGATCAAAGAATCGACCTTGTGTCGAGAACACTCTAATGAAGAGTTTAACGAAGGCTACCTTAATACCAATCCTGACTTGTTGGGTAAAGTAAGAGAAAGAGTTCGCATTCAAGAAATGACAACCAAGCAAAGGGCATCTAAAAAATACAACTCCAAGTTGCATCCGGGTCATTTCATAAAGGGGATCTAGTATGGCAGGTGGCAAGCAATGCAACGAAAACATAATAAGAATTTCTCAGCAAATTGGGATGGATCTTTTATAGTACTTGAAGATATCGACAAAGGCGCTTATAAATTAGAGAGGCTATCTAGTGAACTTGTCCCAAACACTTGGAATGTATCTTACTTGAAGATTTATTTTAGTTGAACGTTTCATTCAAGTCAATAATTTGTAACATTATAACCTTGATGTACTATTTCCTTATTCGGTCTTTTTCCCTAAGGAGGATTTTGGCTGGAAAGGTTTTATGGAGGCACCAACATCTTCAATAAAGAAAGGGTTACCATAAATTTCGTTACTCTTTACTTTCGTTTCACACATTACTCGCCACTAATCCAAGTGGTACTGGTCAAACCCACGATGTAGTTCCCAACAAGTAATTTAAGTGGTTTATCGAACCCATGATATAATTCCCAACCACAAATTTAAGAAGTATTGGTCGAACCAACGATATAGTTTCCAACCACTAATCTAAGTGTTACTGGTTGAACCCATGATATAGTTCTCAGCCACTAATCTAAGTGGTGTTGGTCGAACCAATCTTACCAATCCCTAACCGCTTACATAAAGTAATCAAACTGAAAAGAGCAACAAGATGAAAAACACAAGTCTTAAAACTAAAACATCAACTTTTCATGTAGCACAAAAAAGTTCATACAAAAATGACCTTAATATCCATAGTCGAAATACAAGAAGACATATTCTACATATCAAAACGTAAATATAAACAATTATGTTACACCTCTACGACATCCTCAACATTTTCCATTTCTTTGATTAATAGTTTGTGCGACAATGGGAGAAGGAATCATCCTAATTGTATCCTCATAGACATGTTCATCCTCAGCACCCTCGGTCACATGCTTAACAACCTTAATGACCGACGCTATCTCTTCCACATTAATCATGTTGCCATGGTTGTAATAAGACCCGAGAAATTTAAATAAATAATAAATAATTAATTAGCAATAATTGTGGATTGAAAGTACCTCTAAGAGCATTAGTTGGCAAGTCATGATAAGGAACAATATTAGCTCAAGTGGTTGAGAGTACTTGATTATGTGAGAGGACTTGGGTTCGAGTCTTGTGTAGGCCATTAGTGTAATGTTTTAATTGTTTTCTTTATTTTGCATATATGTTTGGTGGTGGGCCGTGATTTATAATCAAATGTGTACATGAATTGTCATGAAACATGTATTGGTTTGTTGGTTGTGCATATGCTTGATACATTGGAGGAATGTGAGTTCGAACCTTGGCTACCCATGAGTAGTCCCTTCCCAGAATTTGATGCATCGCCTAGTGATACGTTCTTACTGCCAAACAGCAGCTAGTAACAAGCAATTTCCATGGTTGGCTAAGTGGAACACGAGTTGGGGAAGTCTATTGGGTTTCACTTGGAATTATGCATGTGATAATAGGAGATAATTGGGACCAATTGTATTGTGGTATGTTTTGTGCACTAAACATGATTGGGTAATTAGGTGCTACTTAATTTGGGATGAGATATTTGAGGCAGGATTGAATGCAAGGTTGTTTAGCAGTAATGTATGGTTTGGTATGAGCTATGGCACTTTGTATTGTGTGGTTTTTGTCATTTCCACAAGCATGATCCTCCCTTTTCTAGGTTCAAGTGATAATTGTAAGATTAAGTCATGTGTATCTATATGTATAAATTACTAGAGTATATGATGGATCATTTAGCAATTGTATCTTATTAAAATATAGGAATGTATTTTGTATTAGTTGAGTGTTCTATTTTATAGATCCTATGAGTATGAGATATCTTTAGATGAAAGTGAAAATTGTATGGTGTGATTGTTGAGTATGTGTGATTCTATTTGATTGAGATATGTGAAATGTGGCGTTGTAGTTGTGGTATATAGAACTGTAAGATTATGCAATTGATATTTTAATGAGTGCCTATAATGATCAATGTGTGGGAATCTATCATGTTGTGCCTAGGAAATCAGTAAAATCGCGTTACTGGTGTAGCATCTGGCTTTGCAGATATGACTGCCAAGCGATAGCTACCAATAGGAGTGTTCTAATGCTTGTGGCGTCTGGTGGTGTGTGGGTACTACCAGGCGGTCTGCATTGACATTTCGCCTAGCGGCACTTAGGTCGCGCTAGGTGATAGTGTAGTGGTAGAGTGCGTTTCTGGTGCGTTTTGCATGGCTTGTTGTGAGGGTCTTGGTCTGGGATATGCTTGGATAAGTTATGAACTGGGAGGTTCATAATAGAGTTGGAAACGCATTATTAATACGGACGGGGAGGTGCGTATTGGATGTACTCTTGTGTAGGGATAAGAGTGGGGAGGTTCGTATGTTCCATGCTCACACTTGAGGTTGTTATGTCACGCGTGTTGGACTACGAGCGAAGAGTTTCGTAGAGTTAGACTAGAAGTGGAGAGGTTCGTAGAGTTGGACTACAAGTGGAGAGGTTCGTAGAGTTAGACTACGAGCAAGAAGGTTTGTAGAGTTGGACTACGAGTAGAGAGATTCGTAGAGTTGGACTACGAGTGGGGAGGTTCATAGAGTTGGACCATCCAGATTCACACTAAAGCGAACATCAATTGACACCTTTTTGTATAAGAACTCAACTTGCCTTGGCACTCTCTAGAAATGATTAATATGTTTTGATATAACATACTACCGAAGAGTGACAATTTTGGTCTCAGCCTCTTACAGAGCCAATTTCTCTTTCTCTTTCTTCTCTTCCTTCAACTTCTTTTCAGATTCCAAGTACCACGCCTTCCAACCTTTCCATTTCTTGATCTCTTCCTCAAAGTTTTTCTTCTCAACGCTTCATTCAGCTTGGTTGACATCCATCATCTTCAAAGCAACAAGTTCCTCAACGCCTTTTTCTTGCCTTTGTCAACCAGCTCCTTTTGTATCAAATTAGCTACCCTCTAGCTCATCACCATGGATTGCATTTGAAATTCCAACAAGGCCTTTATGGTAGCACCTAGCTCCCATGCATCTACAAGTTCTAACTCTTACTCAATTAAGTAATGGTCTATGATTTTCCTCATATGGATGTTTGGGCCGTCAAGGTCACCAAGATCCGAGGTAGCAGAGCAAGAACCTAGTGTGCCACCTAAGCCAAAAATTTGATCTTCTTCTTGTCCTTGCCTTTTCTTGTTTTCTTGGAAGTGGTTAGGTCTCTTCATATCTCTTTCAGACGGGTGTGTCTCCACCATGACGTTAGTCAAGTTTGGAACACTAGACTGTCCCTTCTTTTGAGCGGCCTCGATCATCTGCATTCTCAGCTCGAGGAAGATATCCTTATCTACACCCAGCTTAGTAGAATGTTGAGCCATATAGCTTGCAAAAACATAAAATTTTCAGATAAGCCAAATTACACAAGATATGGAAAAAGGTAAACTCATCGCTTATATCATTTATTGGCTCAAGAGAAAGATAACAATGCATTATCTTTTGAGTTGGGATCTTCTTAGGGAACTGTTCCAACACCTTCATTATCTGCCTATTCTTTATGTATAACGAACTCTTAGGGATCTTTTTATATCTTTGGGGAGTTGTCGTCCAGAAAAATAGAAATTTTGGTTCACCATTACTATCATAAAAATGCTACTTCCCGGCCAAAGTAATGGCCATGTTGAAGAACCTATCCTTGAACCTTTTGAAGCATTGAGAGTACCCATCAAAAAGACACAAGTTTTACCTCCCCACCAAGGATAACCATTTAACCAGATCTTTGGGATGGGTAACACAAAAATAAAGAAAGCTTTCAAGGGTGGGAGACAAATACAAAGCTTGGCAAATAAGTTGGAAAGCCTTTAAACCACCCTACTTGTTTGGGTGAAGCTGGGTAGGAATAGCATTCAAAGGACGAAGAACACCCATTGTGAACTCATCAAACAAAAGTCGAACGTGTAGTTGGACAGAAAAGGTCTTATATACATAGAAGAAGTTGTCTTCATCCCCTTCGCGACCATGACATAAAATATCTATGCCACTTACCCTCCTAAGAGACACTATGTTGGGGCTTACTCCCTAGTCAAAAACTTATATATTGTTAAGCCAAGACGTTGGTAATTGTGACCACATGAACTTGGAGGTCGCAAATTGAACCTCCTCATGAACCCAATCATACCCAATCCTGCTAGGAAAATAACTCTAAGTGTGTTCTTTGGGAGGATCTCCCTACACTCCCTGGTAACCTCAATGGTCACCCCCAACACCCTAGATACAGAATCGTAAGGCAACCCTAAGGACCAACCACTACACGACCCTTCACCAACACTCACATTAGAACCACTGGACGTCATACCTCATTGATGGATGACACCTCATGGAAGCTCGATCTAATAGGTGGAAAATCAAACAGTACCATGGTGAAGCCTCTAGACCTCGATCTATTGGTGGAAGATTGAACAATAGCAGCAGAAGACTGGAAATAATGTCACCAAGTTTCATCGATGGAACTTGGAAGCTCACCGATGAGGCAACTCAAAGTTGAACTCTTAATGATGGTGAATTCTAAGATGAGGGAAGATTCAAATGCAAAAATGGAAGATTTAAAAGAACCCTAATGACTAGAAGAGGGTGCAAGTACCTCGTGTAAGAAATGGAATGACTAGTTATCTGGCTGCGTAAAGTGTAAGTATTGAAATGGGTAATTTAGTCAAGAAGGGGGGAGGGGGCGAATTGACTTTATAAAACTTTGGTTACTTTTGAAAACTTAAAACACCTTTAAAACGAGATGAGAATGCAATTACTATTGGACTGCACACTTTGAATCAGTTAAAAAAAGGGATAACAAGCTGGTTTTATTAAACAGTTAACAGTGTAGTGTAAATCAATAGATCAAAATATCTTAATAAGCGATTGAAATACTGGGAATTCTGTAAAATTTTGAATATACAGATTAACTCAAAAAAAGCTTGAAAGACATATCAAGATTGATTTAAATAAGCAATAAAAATATGAGCCAAGACTTAGGTCGTGTTAAAACACACAAGAATAGTTAAAAGATTGTATAATTCAAAATTCTTGAATCTTTAAAACACAAATCAAGAGAGAAGGGATATAGTCACGCATAAGGACAAAAAGTGTTTTTACTAGTTCACTCAAATCTAAGCTACATCAAATTTGACAATGCAACCAGAGCTTCACTTGCACTATTTCAAAATATTTACACAATCCACAAGATTACACTTTCAAAATAAGCAGAAGTACAAATCAAGACTCTTGAATCCCACAAGAATTCCAACAAGCACAACAAGATCCCACTTACAGACCTGAAAAACCACTAGGTAGCACCTAGAAACTTGAGAAGGATCAAACCTAAATGAAGGGTCTTCCTACCCAACCAAAGCTTTTTCTCTAGATTTCTAAGCCAAGAAAAATAACTCTTAGAAAGATCAAAGAACAATCACCAATGCTTGCACTTCTATATGATCTAGAGAGAGTTTCCCTAAATATTGAATGATTTTGCACTCTTTCTGAAAACTCAAAACTTATAGTCAACCTATTAGCATATATTGTACAAGTTGATTTTCTCGTGAAACTCAGATTCAGCACACACTCGAAGCTTCATCAACACGTTAAATTCCAAGTCTTCACATCTTCATCAATATATCATGTCTTCATCATGTTCCAATGCAATGGCTTCATGTATCTTCATCAAATCTTCAACCAATAAATAATTTGTGCTAATAATCTCTTTTTGATTTGATGAAGTCAACCTCCATTGAATCTCAATCAATCTCCATTTAATCTCATTGAATAGTTGAAGCAACTTCATTGAATTTGTGAAGAAAAATCTTCAATTTATTGCTAAGCTTGTGAATCTGAAAAATATCCAAATCAGTACACACAAGATAACAAATCACACAAATGCACATGCTCACCCGATCACTAGTATGGGTTGTCATACAGAAGTATCAATTCCATCAATATTCCTTTAATATTTCAATTTCTTAATTTAATCCCATTAATATTTCTCTCGTTTTGGATTCATCAAATAGAAGTAGTGCGATTAAGAACACGAATAAAGGAAAATATTTCATTAATCATAGCACATGATACATGGGAATAAAGGTTGAAACAGAGAAAATAAAAACATAAAACCTAATACATTCAACAGACTAAAATTTAAAAACAACCGACTAAAAAACTGACAAAACTCAAAACAAGGCAATGCAACAACACAAATGTAATGCATGATCCTAAAGGCTACCACACTCAGTCATCCTGAGGATTGTTTCTAGTCTGGAATGATGGCAACATATCATGAATGCCATGAATTTGGTCGTCCACGTCATTGAACCTCTCATTTCAAAAGTTGTGATGTACATATTGAGACACATTGAGTTTATGTAGTTGATGAAGGATCATCCTCTCAAAATGGGAAAACACAGGGCCTCTTCTTCTTCCTCTTAATTTGCCCCACTTGGGCCAACTTCATTATCATTGGCACCACCACCTTCAACACCATCAATGCCTCTTGCATAGTCCAGACATTTCTAGCCTTTGTAAAGCCCATTTTTTGCATATTCAGATTTGAGGTTTGATTTCAAATCCTTGTGGACTCTTCAAGTTCATCTTCCACGTCTACTCCAAAGTATTCAATGAATTTAGAGACCAACACCACGTAAGGAAGCCTAAAATTCGTTAGCCTTTTGGCCTTCAGCGTGTTATAATGAAGCACGAAAATCTAGTTCACCTGCACATTATTTTGGATGCAATACATGAGAATTAAGTCTCCCTTATTCAAGCTAGAGTAGTTACTTCCACGTACGTCTATGATTTTGGTTATGATCATAGTAAGAAGTCATTCATCCGTCTTGAGACCACCAACATGAAAGGTCTTGATCTCAACACCAGGATTTCTCAAACACTACCCATAGTATTGCACTTTGTTGAACTCTTCAACAGTACTAGTTCCACCTTTCCTCACTTGAACTCCTCTTTGCATTAGTCCAACAACATCCTTCCAAGCCTTCTTGGAAATCTCCATTTGAACCCCTTTGACACTTGACAATAGAGCATCATTTTTTAATTGCAAATTGGTGAAAAATACTTTCACCAAGTCAAGGTATATTTTCCCCGAGGCTCAAGGACTGTCTTCAAGTTTTGATGCTTGAACAATTGAGGAGAGTCTCAAACCCTTCAGTTCTCAGCCATGAGTATCTTAGCACGTTAGGAATTTTGATCTACTTCCTAGTCATATCTATGAGGAATACTTAGATGTTGTCCTCATTTCCCTCAAACCAAGCTTCAATTCTCCCTTGGTGTTCATGATTTGAAGAGCTAGGAGTGGGAGTAGTGCAATGTTCTTCCTCTTATTGGACATGGTGTTGTTAACGACGAGGCATGATGACTGTAGGTGTGGCTATTTCTTAGAGATGTGGATGCAAATGCATGTTTGCAAGTGTAGTATTTATAAATGAACATGTTGAATGCATAATTAGTCAATTGAATTGTGCATGTTTAACATGCTAAAAACACATCAGATTACTTTTTTCCTATCCAATATGCCTAGTTTAGTTCTTAGGTTATTAAATCTATCACGAGCTAATGGTTATATGAACAAATCAATTAATCAATTTTTAGTTTTAACAAACTTAATTTCACAATCACCTTTTTGTACATGATCTCTAATGAAGTGATGTCTTATTTCAATATGCTTAGTTTTAGAGTGATGTATTGCAATTGCACTAGTGTTATCACAATACAAGGGTACCTTTACCAATTACCCCATAATCCAAGAGTTGATGTTTTAGCCAAATGATTTGAGCACAACCATGACCAGCTGGTATATATCTGCCTTATTTGTGGAGAGTGCCAAGCATTTTTGCTTCTTGCTATTCCATGATATCAAGCTTGAGCCAAGTAGGTGACATGTTTCACTTGTGCTTTTCCTATCCAATTTGCATCTTGCATAGTTAGAATCTGAAGAATCACTAAGAGTTATCATAGAATCACTTGGATACCATAATCCAACATTGATTGTCCCTTTCAGATACTTAAGAATCCTCTTTTCATCTTTATAATGAGACTCCTTTGGATTGGATTAAAACCTTGCATATAAGCACACAAAAACTAAATATATGACCTACTTGTTGTTTGATAGAACAAAGAACCAATGAACCCTCTATATTTGGTTGAGTCAACTTGTTGCCCAACCTCATCTGAATCCATGATACAATTTTTAGCAATTGGAGTGGCAATATTTTGATTGGCTTAAAAATGTTCCTTGCTTGAGTTTTTTGACATGCAACACTAGAAAGTAGGTTAGCTCGCCCATCATAAACATTTCAAATTCACCCTGCATAGCCGTAACAAAATTTTCACACATAGAGTTATTATTTGAGCCAAAGATTATATCATCAGTATACATTTGAACAAGTATAACATCACTTTCATGTTTTCTAATGAAGATTGTTTTATCAACAGCACCTCTAGCATAAGCTTTTGATGAAAGAAAATTTCTAAGCCTTTCATACCACTATCATGCTTCTTGTTTCGAACCATACAAGGCTTTTTTCAATTTGAACACATGATTAGGATAAAGGTGATCTTCAAAGCCATGAGGTTGTGATGCATATACTTCTTCATTTAAGAAACCATTCAAGAATGCACTTTTCACATCCATTTGAGACAACTTAAAATTACACATGCAAGCATATGGAAATAGTAATCTCACAACTTCTAGCCTAGCTACAAGTGCATATGTTTCATCAAAATCAGTGCCTTCCTCTTGATTATACCCTTTAGCAATAATCCAATTATTGTTTTTCCTTTTCAATTGATTGATTTATTTTTCTAGATTGTTTCTCCAAGAGCATATATTCATCATATGCATTCTTAGACACTTGATTTATCAAGTTATGCTTCAACCCTTCAACTAGAAGCACATTTTTATGTTGAATGAGGATCCATTGCTTATGATTCCATTTCAAAGTATTCTACCTTTGTTGTTATCTCCATAAGTCACGAAACCTTCATCCTTCAAATCCAACTTTGCAAATTTGGTTCAAGAAGTGGTCGTATAGAGACATAAAATTCACATCACTAAACATAGGTGACCTATGAATAGAGACACCTTTTGCAAAAGGAAGCTTATTTTCAACCATTTCAAAATATCTCAAAACAATTTTAGGATCAACATGAATAATTTTCAAGAACCTTGCTCTAGATACCAATTGTAAGTATTGAAATGGGTAATTTAGCCAAGAAGGGGGGAGGGGTTGAATTGGATTTATAAAACTTTGGTTACGTTTGAAAACTTAAAATACCTATAAATTGAATCAAATCAACCACGAGATGAGAATACAATTACTACTGGACTGCACGCTTTCAATCTATTAAAACACGAGGATACTTGGCTGATTTCATTAAATAGTTAACAGTGTAGTGTAAATCAACAGATCAAAATATCATACCAATCGATTGAAATACTAAGAATTCTATAGAATTTCAAATTTACAATTTGATGTGACCCCAACAAGCCCAAGCTTAAGTGCATCAACAAGCCCAAGCCCACATCAAGGCCCAATCACTAGAAGCATGATGAGAAAGATTCACATGGGCCTTTCACAAGATGATCAAGTCAATCATAGGCTAAAGAAATCTACAAAATATGAGTTGATGCATGAAAGAAGTAGTCTAGATTTAAATTGGACCATTATTTAGGCTTTGTTTTCAATAAAAAGCTAGAATACTTTTGGATCAATTTGGCCGAGCCCAATTTGCTATTTTTGGCTGAGAATTCCTTGGTTGTCTCTCCACTTGGATGCAAGCAAAGCATGAGCAAAGCAAGGAGCATGTGATGGTAGCATGAAGTGTGTGACTTTGGCAAGGAGAGTGTGACATGCCACTTGGCATCATCAAGACTGATCTCCTACATCACATGGTCTCCAATAAAGCTTCTCCTCCAAGCTACATTTGCATTTCATCTTTGTTGCATTTCCTTCTCATTTGGTCGGCCATGTGCCTATAAATAGAGCCATTAAACTATTGTAATGGTTACTCTTGAATTGATAATAGATGCTCGTGTTGAGATCACTCCACACTTCTATTAATTTGAGAGCATACATGGTAATTCTTCTCCTTCATCTCCTCTAGCCACCTTCCACACCATAACACCACTTCTACTCTTCATCTTCACCAAAAACCTCCATTGTCAAGAGCTCTTCTTGTTCATTTCACCAATTCCGCTGCACTTCATCTTCCTTTTGTTGTCCTCCATGGATTTCCTTCCAATTCTCCATCAAGGACATCCATCAACTGGTATCTAGAGCCATCCAAGCTTTGTTGGTGCAACCTTTGTTTTTTAAATATAGTCAATCTGACATTCTTAGCCATGTTATTTCTAAATTTGTAGGATGTGCATGTGAGTGGTGGCATCGAAGGAAATTTCAAGTGGAAAAAGGAAGAATGTCATGCATTAATACCTTTTAAGAATTGAAAGCATGCATGTGGAAACATTTTGTTCCCTCTTCATATAGGATCACTCGAGAGCAACAGTCTCGACCAGAAAACTTCATTGATATAAGAGATGCATTCATTCAAAATCTAAAGAAGTTTTCTCGTTAAGAAAGAGATTCTAAAGATAAACTTGACTTGCTCTTAAGTAAGAAAAGAGAAATTTGTTGGCAAAAAGAAGGAAGTCAAGTGATTTTGAATGATGATCAAGCACTAATGAAGACAAAGTGTTCAATTATGCAAATGTTATCTTGTAAAATAAAATAAGTGTATTGTAGAATAGTTTAATTAAACTTAGAATCAGCAGCATGGCATTCGTCTTTCTAGAAGGTTTCTTATTTTTAGAAAAACTACAGTGATAATCGATTATCACTATTGATAATCCATTATCTGTGCAAAACTTGTATTTTTCGAAAACCTACTGGAATAATCGATTATCTCCTGAAATAATCGATTATCCTGTTCAAAATTTTCTTTTCAGGAAACCTACTGGAATAATCGATTATCCTTAGTGATAATCGATTATCCTTGGCAGTTGAAACATAAAGATTCAGTTTTTAACTTAAATTTCGAAAACCTATTGGAATAATCGATTATCCTTAGTGATAATCGATTATCCTTGGCAGTTGGAACATAACGGCTCAATTCTTAACCTAATTTTCGAAAACTCTATTTAAGGAACTGCAGTTCAACTTCAAAAATACCTTTTTAAGATTCAGAGTTCTTTGGCTGTGACTGCAAAGTGTGGCTCTGTGAGATTCTTAAAGAAAGCTTGAAAAACCTAGTGTGAGTGAGCGATAACTTTTTCTAAGTGAGTTCTTAGAAGATT
>Ga0209589_1007969_pt1 | contig 16741 bp, 10 predicted proteins | sample CowpeawhiteBW_FD_187525 | JGI IMG/M metagenome (GOLD analysis project Ga0209589, IMG submission 187525) | Root nodule microbial communities of legume samples collected from California USA - Cow pea white BW (SPAdes) (version 2) | ecosystem: Host-associated > Plants > Roots > Nodule | place: USA...
TATATATATATTACTACACACTTTCTATTTTTTATTTCTTCTAATTATTTTGTTGGTCATGAAATTCATTCAAATCTCCAATATATTTTTCATCTTATCATAACATTTATGCAATTGTGTTCAAATGATGTATATCAATTAAATATTTTTTATGTCTCACAATTGAATATTTTTATTTTTTTTGAATATTTTTATTTATTGTAATTTTTCTTTCACATGAGAATGTTTAATCCTCTCTATTTAAGTGTTTAATAACACAAATCTTTCATTTACTAGATAATATAAAAAAATGATCCTCTTTACTCTATTATTATTATTATTTTTCATTTGATAAACTCTTTTGTTTCGCTAAAACAAATTTCCTTATTTCTTGGTTGATATTTGAAAAGTTTTCTTATGTTTCTATGGTTTTTTTATCTTATCGTACCCTTAATTATACATATGTTTTTCTTTATGCGATTTCATTCAATACTCTCTCAAATTATTTTTAAGACACACATTTGATAATTTTTTAATATTTTTATTTGTTGTTTATTTTTATCATGTAGAATATTATTTTGATATATTTTATATAATTATTTTTTATTTTTTAACTCATTATCAATCATCCTATAATTTTGTCACTATAATTGTATAAATAATTTTTTTTTACTATAATGTACAAATTCAATGTAATTGCCATGAATTTTTTTATCACCATCCAACTATATTGAAGTTTAAAAGATACAAAATCTATGTTAAAATTTTATTATTAATAGTTTAATATTTGTTTTTTTACGTGATTTTTGATCAAGTGATGTATTATAACTTTTATTAGTGTATCAAAAATCATTCATTAGAATTTAAAAAATTGAAGTAAACAAATATTTAAAATATATTTTAATTGAAATATTTGTTTTCCATTTATATTTTTCTTAAAATATTTTTAAATTTTGTCAACTAGGTTCCATTAATGAATAAATGTTTTAGTTCTCATGAAATTTTATTTGGTATTCTAATTTTAAATATATACAATTATAATTTCATTCTAAACATTCAATATCAAAGAAACAACCCTCTTCTCAATATTGAATATTTTATAATATATGTTTCTTTTATCGTAATTTTTTATTATTTTATAAAAATTAATTAATTAATACTGAAACGGTAAAAAAAGGGTATGAGTATGGGTATGAGAATATACCCGTTATCTAGTATGGAGATAAGACAAAATTTATACCTGTTGGATTTGAGTATGGGGATAGGGATTAATTTTTTCCATGAGGATGGGTATGAGATAGTGAAACTCGTCCCCACCCCACCTCATTGTCATCCCTACATGAGAATGAGTGTGATGTCGAGTTGAATAATGAGGAGAATAAAAGTGATGAAAAAGAAAAAGGAAATGAAAAAATTTTAGAAGAGGGGGAGAAAGAAAAAGGAATTAAAATAAAGAAAAAGAAGTGATTAATCCTAGAGTTGTCCAAACGGGCCAGCCCACCACGGGTTTGCCATTTAGTGAGCCAACCCAACCCGACTCATTTATTAGTGAGCTCTAGAAATTTGAGCCTGACCTAATCCATCACGATTTGGTAGGTTAAACGGGTTGACTCGCTTAATTAAAAAAGAAACAACTTTTTTTCTTCAATCTAACAGGTTTTTTAATGTGTAACCAAAATCCAAAAAGTCCAAACCTATTTTAAAAATTTGTTAGTTCTCATTTTAGACAATAAATAAATCATTCATCCCAAAAACTAAATTATAATTCTAATTAAAATCTAAATAATCTCAAAAGTCATAGGTAAGATGACGTGATAATAGAATTTATGGGAGGTGCAGGAAGTAAAAAGGTAGGTGTAAGAAGAAATAGCCAATTAAGAGTGATGTTTTTTTTAATGTTTGGCTGGTGATCTAACCTAGCTCACCATGGGTTCAACCGAGGTAAGCTGGGTTCTTAGTGGACCGGGTTCATTTTTGGCTCGTAGTAAAATTTGCAAATTTTTTAACCCAACCCGACTCTAGCTCGTGATGGACTAGGTTGGTTCACGGGTTTTAACGTATTTTGACAGCTCAAAATAATCCTCCCACATGCTCCATGAAAGAAAGACAATGAGAGACAATTTACAATATTTTTAGACATTCTTAAGAGATTGTATATCAATATTTCATTCATTGAAGTGTTGGAACAAATGCAAACTTATGCCAGATTCATGAAGGGACAATTGACAAAGAAGAGAAAATTCAATAATCGAGAAATAATGGAGCTAGAAGTTGGATGTAGTGCCAATATCCAAAAGTCTCAACCTAAAAAATCTAGAGAACTAAGTAGTTTCACTTTCATCACGACAATAATGAATCTCACAATTGGGAAGGCATTACTAGACCTTTGAGATATTATCATTATGATTATTTATTATTGTTGTTATATAAGGATGGGTATTGGGAGCGATATAGGAACGAGAACATGCCAAATATGTATTGTACATACCTATTACCATCCTGCACCCAATTGAAAAATTGAATATTATCCGTACTCATACCTATATCTAATTATTGCGAGGATTCTCATCAATGTGAGAACATGTGTAGACAATAATGAAGACAAATTTATTTGCCATCCTATCTATAACTAAAAAATAACAAACAAAAAATTGAGAACCATTGATTAGTCCCTAACCCCTACCAAGGATGGAGGCATACACTTAGGGAAAATAATTATGTTTAGAAGGCAAGTTTCTTCACCTTCTTTCTTTTATTTGATTCAGTTTTTCTTGTCTTATCATAAATTCTAGACTCATGATTACTCTCTTATTTTTGTAGGATTGCTCTTGGACACACCAAAATTGATAAGGGGCGCACCTTTTTGGAAGAATGGAGCTTGGAATCAAGGCCCAAAACCTTGGGGATGACCTAGGAGTCAAGAGAGGTCACCTTTGACCTTCTAGAAGTGGAAAATCGTGTTCCTTGCTCTCCAAGGCAAGATAGTTTCCCATAAGTTGCTCTAGCTTCTAGAAACATGTCTTCGTAATTGTTAAGAGACCCTTCTTGCACCCCCCCCAACCCAAGGCAATGGAGATGCCCATAGGTTGCCCTAGTTTCTTTAAACATATTTATTATATTTGCTTAGAGGTTCCTACTCATGTCTATTTAAGGGAGCCTCTAGATCACATCTAAAAGGTTGATTAATGTTAAATTGAGAGACTCCTTTCTGTGCATGTGTGAGCTTTGCTCTTCTAAGAGTGTTCCACTATTAGTATCTTCTTGAACATTGGTTCAAGTGGTGTCAACCTCTACTTATCTTGGGTTTGGTGAGACTTTGTTCCTCCCCAATCAACGTGTCTTCCTTTCTCGGTTTTTTTCCCAAACTAATGCAATTATTTTTCCAATTTCCTAAAATGGTGCAGTTTTTTTTTCTAATTCTCGGCAGAGGTAAGTCGTGAGAAAATGGCACGACTTCATCTTGAAGAAGTCGTGCCAAAATAAGGCGATTTTAATTAAAATAAGCTGAAGTCGTGTCAACATGGAGAGACTTCTGTGTTATGAAGAAGTCGTGCCATATTCAGACGACTTTAATTAATATTTTAAGCAAAGTCGTGCCAATATGGTACGACTTTTTCATTATCAATACAACACTGAAGTCTCTCCAATATGGGACGACTTCTTCATTAACAATTTAATATTGAAGTCTTTCCATATTGGCACGACTTTGCTTTAAATGTTAATTAAAGTCGTATGAATATGGCACGACTTCTTCATAACACAGAAGTCTCTCCATGTTGGCACGACTTCAGCTTATTTTAATCAAATTCGCCTTAATTTGGCACGACTTCTTCAAGATGAAGTCGTGCCATTTTCTCACGACTTACCTCTGTCGGGAATTTAAAAAAATACTGCACCATTTTAGGAAATTGGAAAAAAAATTGCACCAATTTGGGAAAAAAACCGGATTTAGAGGTGATAGTGAGTGAATTTAGAAATAAAGTTTATAAAACTTTGTGTGTAATTCAAGTGATGTGATAAATTAAAAAAAATTGAATATATATAAAATTAAAATTACCAAAATACCCTTAATAAAATTAAGATTAAAAAAAATGTTTCAATAAATACAAAAATGATATGTATAAAATAACTTTTTACTTTTGGTAATCCATGTGTGGATCAAAGCAAATAGGATCAGATCCACTCTCATAAGGTGCATTGGATCGATTCTCTAGAGATGGGAATCAGATCCTTTGTCATTGGATCGGTTCCAAATTCTCTTGGATTGGTTCCAAGCTGGGGTTCCAAGTCTCGTGGGTTGGTTCCAAGCTCTTGTGGATCAATTCCAAGTGAAGGGATTTGATCCCTCTTCCTTTGAGTCTTGCGTGGATTAGTTCAAAGTGAAAGTATGACCATTTTAATTGAGGATAAAATGGTATTTATATATAATATCCACTCAAATCAGCTCCAACCATGTGGAATTGAAAAATCACATCATCCCAAAAAATGATCACCTTACCTCACTCTCATATCGAGTGAAACGAACGCTCAAATCATCTCTTAATTCATCATCACCAACAATTAATTCCCTATAGTACAGTTATCAAAATGGATTGGAACTCGCGATCCAATCCGGTCCATCACAGGTTCGGATAAGGTTGGATTGAAAATATTTATAAATTTCAATTAGGGTTTATTTTTGATCCGGTCCACCTAGAACCAGGCTCACCCGGGTTGAACCTGTGGTGAGTCAGGTTGATTCACCAACCCACAAATAAAGGGTCATATTTGTGTTTTTTTATGGGTTAAATATGTTTTTGGTCCCTTAACTTTCAGTGAATTTTGAAATTAGTCCATTTTAAAATTTTAGACCAATTTAGTCCTTCAGTTTTCGAAATACGTGGATTTAGTCTTTTTAATCAAATTTTGTTAGGTTTATTTGATGTTTCGTACGAATTTCAGGATAGTATTTGAGTTGTTTATAATGTTTGATACATTTTTTCTTTAATGTTAAGTTAAATACTATTATGAAACACATTTGAAATGTCAAAAAACTTAACAAAATTTGATTAAAAAGACTAAATCCACGTATTTCGAAATATAAATGACTAAATTGATCCAAAATTTTGAAATGGACTAATTTCAAAATTCACTGAATGTGAAGAGACCAAAAACATATTTAACCATTTTATTATTAAGTTGGACTTTGAATTTGTGTCATGTTAGATTTTTTTTAGCCAACACATTGATAAGTTGTATTTTTGTGATTTTGGTTTGTATTTGGAGTTTAACATCTTTTTGGAATGTGTTTTTGGATTGTATTGAAGTTTTTTAATATTTTAATCAAAATTATAATTTATTTTTGACTAAAAAAAAGAAAATTGTATTTTTTTAATTAAGTGAGTGAGTGAGAGCCAATCCGTTTAACTTACTAATCCGTAGTAGACAGAGCTAGGTTTGAATTTTTTTGACTCACTAATAAGTGAACCAGATTGAATTGACTAAACCAACCTATAATGGATCATACCAGTTCGGATCAAATTATCCGTTTTTACATCTCTACCCTAAAACAAATTTCACATTAAGCGTTTGTTCTATTTTAATTGACATATGTTTAAATTACTGTACGTGGTGCAGGCATGGCCATGAGGATCAACATGCTTGATTAGTGGGCCAAGTACTACGAATTCATCTTTTTTCTAATATGGGACGATGGTCCAGAATACAGAGAACTAGTGGTGCAGCTTGCTTTCCTTAAATAAGAAGAACGTACAATAACAAAAATGGGTCATCTTTACATTATTTACCAGGAATGGGTGATGAGTATTTATAAATAAAATTTATGATAAATATTTGGCATTTATGGATATTTATTATTTGTAGACAATTGATATTTTAATATTTATTAATAAATGGATATTATATTATTTGTGATATTTTGTTTTTGAAAAAGTTAAAATTAAAATTTAATTTATGTTTTTTATAATTTTATTTTAAAAATTTATAAATATATTTTAAAATATTTATAAATATTTATGATATTCGTTGATCTTTTAAAGTAGACAAATATTTTTTAAACAAATATCTGAAAAATAGTAAGACAAGTTGTGAATTGTTTTGTTACGAATTAAGTTATAAGTATTATCGATCCAATTTATTATCATTCTTCTGTGCCTCTACAACATGATCTATTTATAGATATATAAATATTTAAAATAAAATTTAAATAAATATCAATGCAAAATATACATTTAAATAAATTTAATTTTGTTAAAAATATCAACTATAATAAAAATACTATTGTAAAATTTATATAAAAATTAAATTTGATATAGAGATGAAATTGATTCAATTTTTAAAAAATTGGAACTAAATTGAGACAAAATAACAAATACATAGACTATATTGAGACTTTTCACATCCAATAGTGACACGTGTACTGTCACTGTTACATCACATTGTCTCTGCCACGTGACACAATGTCAGATTGACACGTGGCAATTTTAATTTTTTTTAAAAAAAATTTAAAAAAATTTAAAAAAATTTAAAAAAATTTAAAAAAATTTAAAAAATTAAAAAAATCAAAAAATCAAAAAAGTATTGTGGTAACTTATTGTAACGAATTGTCCAAAATAGGAACTCAATTGAGTCAAATAAAAGTGGAGGGACCTACTTAAGATTCTGTTACAAAATGGGGACCTCTGAAATTATTTAACTTTATAAATTTATGTGTTTGACTTAGGATTTAAACATAACTAATTAAGTCGATTTTTTACTTTCAAATACTTTATTGTGAATATAATAAATGGATATTATTAATAATATAATTGAAGCATTTTCATTTTATTTCTATATTTCTAATACAAACTAAAGTTTCTTCTTCTTTTTATCTCTTTTTCTGTATTTTTTTTTTTCACTTTTCCGCTTCCCATGTCGATCCAACAAAAGATAAATATATATTAGTCTAGACACACAAACAATTTGGTTCGAATAATTAGACCCAACTTTTTTTGTTGGTGCACAATTGCACATTTTGATCTGGTTCTATTTATACAGGCATGCCTCAATTTGTGGTTCAATTGTTTTTTCTTTTAAATTATAAATATATTTTATTTGAAGTCATTTCATCCCCATTTATAGATTTTTTTTTGTCATGAATTTATGATTAAACTTTTATAAATTGATCCTACAAATATATTTAGAAATTAAGATATTACACGACATAGACATCATTTAAGATTGTACGTGTCTCAAATTTAAAATAAAAAATACAAAAAAAATAGTTAAAAATATTTTTGTACACAAAGAAAATGAAAAATAAATACAACGGAAGAAATGTGCAATTGAAATGAAATAACCGAAAATATTGTGGTAACTTATTCATGCATAAATGTGGCGACCTTAGAAATCGTTAATTACTACAATGCACAAAACTAATCTATGACAGATAAAAATGTACATAATACATATGAAAAGAATTCCTATTAGTATGAAATTTTATATCTCAAATTCAAAATTATGGAAAAACTCCTTCTTCTTTCTCCTTTTTCTAATTTTCATCTCTTCTAGGACGTACATGCATGCTAGGTTTATTTGGAAGAAAAAGGGTTTGTGAGTTTTAGATTAATTGAGAGATGTTTGAAGATTATTATTTAAAGTTTTAATTAAGATGATCAAAGAATCTTCAGTGATGTTTTGCTTCATATTCCTATTTTTAATAGAATACAGAAAAAAAAAGGGAAATTAACTCTGTTATAAATTTATATCTAAGTTATTAGGAAAAAATTGAAATTCATTTGGATGAGATCATTCCATCCGAGTAATAGCGGACAAAAATGAGTATGTTGTTCAATTGTTTGATTTTGAAATATGGTTGTTATTGACATTGAATAATGAATTAGGATTCAATTGTAGTTCTGGAGCTTTGATCCTTTATATTTTTTCTATAGTTGATGGTTGACAAATTGAGAAGTGTTTAATATTGAACTATATAAATGAATGCGTGAATATATGAAATATTTCAATTATATATATATATATATATATATATTCTCATTTTACAAATTGTGTGATAATCTTAAATTCACCTTCACTTTAACTTGTATTAATCGGAATGAACAAAAGGGCAATTAAAGGCAGAATAATGGTACAAATAGCTAATACAAACTTTGCTTCTCCTGTGACAGATAATCGATAATTAATTGATAGATGAATTTCATCTCAATTGTTGAGAGTTGGTGTAAAGAGTAATGTTTGGACATAATCATCAACTGTGAATGTGTTCTGATCATCTCCATGCTGATAAATTACCTGAGCAGTTCTAGCCATGTTAAGAGAAGCCTTTATAACTGAGAAAGGCAAAGAGGTTGTGGTCAAAGCAAGACTATTTAACTCTGGCCATAAGTTCCTAATGAATCCTCTTATATGTTTTCTGGCAACACTTTCATCTGAAATATTATTTTCTTTCATCAAACACTGTAAGCTGCAAGCATTATCTCCTCTTTCTTGTTCCTCCTGAATTCATGAAACATCAACAACTTGTCATCAGTATCACTTTGTTGTTCCAACATTATTTTTAACGAACAACAACTAGGTTATTTAGGTATAATGTTACTTTTGACTTCAGATCAATCAAATTAAAATCAATACCCTTGAGGTTCCTAAGTCATCCCAAAGCCTAAGAATTTCCCCTGAGCATGAGAAAAGTCTTGGATATGGGTTCATCATGGAAATGGTTTTGTTTGAGATACCATCCCCAATGAGAAAAGTTGCATGCACCAATGCCATGTATGATCCTGAAGAAATCACCCCATTAGCCAAATATTCCTGAAAAGTTGGCACATATTTGTTGCTGAACCATTTGGCTTCTTTCAGAAAAGCTTCAAATATGTCTATCCACTGCACCAATTAAGCAAAAATCTCTCATTAACCTCTTACTCTTCTATACAGTTACATACATGTTTCAAATTGTAAGGATACATGCAAAATCTTACAGTTCTTTTCAAGCAAGAAAGAACGGTTTGTCCGTGCTCCATTTGAATTCTACATGCAATTTCTTGGGTGGTGTTATACAACGCCAAATAGCTTATCTTCATATATTCAGGCAACTGTTCCATCGCATCAAGATCCCACCTGAAAATAATAACAGAGGTTTCATATTTTGGTTATTCATGTTGCCAGCTGATTCTGATTCACACAAATTTTAGATGCAAACCTCTTGATTGCCTCGGTAAAAAGAACGAGTTCATCCAATGTGCCATAAGTGTCGAAAATATCATCCATAACTAGCAAAATACAAATGGTTTTTGCAAGTTCAATGCGACAATTTGAATAACACGGTTCTGGGAATACCCCCACTGTCCACAGAAAGCACTCTGCTGGTTTATCTCTTGCAAAACCAAGCCTCTCAACTAGTCCCATGTCATTCCACCACCTAATCAAGTAAAAGTAACATTTATATTAAATTTCTTTTCAAAATATCAAAATCAGTGTTCATCGTTATATTCAACGAGAATCCAAATTCAACACAAGATTACCTAGAGATATCTGCTAATTCTTTTTGGTGCATTGATTGAACCATGGCATTGTCTATCTTTGCCATTTCCAGAAGATATGGCATCTGGCTTCTCACTTGGCTATATTCTTCGATGTAGTTTCTAGCTTCTAACCTACTCATTCGTAGGTGTCTCGGAAGTGTTAAGGCTCTGGCAACGTGATTCCCTACATCAGGACTTAGAAGTGGGAGTGATTGTTGCAGATGAGCACTGGAGAAATCCATGGCCTGTTGCAACACTTGTTCATCTTCTGCACCTAAATATGATGCCTCATACATACTTAACATCCCCCAAATGTCATTGGTAATTGATTCCTTGAAGTTCCCATTGTTGTCCAAAAATTTCTTGAAAACATCTGTTACCAATGGACACAATTAATCAAATTGGCAACATATTCAGAAACAAACTTTGCAAAGACTGAATATGAGTGTACCAGAAGAAGCATGGCGGCCATTATGTCTGAGTAGTCGAAATTGAAGAGCTGTGGAAAAGAGGTCTTGAGAAAAATCCCAATCCCCTACCTTTCCAAGTTTTACATCGATCTCTTCCTCAAAATGGTGCCCAATTCCTAACCTTTGAATCATGTCAATTATCTTCAATGTTTTTGTTGGATCACTCGACTTTAACAGTGTCTCTTGGCAGGTTCTCTTAACTTGCTCCAGTTTTTTTGTCCCAGGATCAGTTTCAGTAGACACCTACAACCACCAACATCACAAAACCCAGTAAAAAATGGTGAAAATTTTGAAGTTTCTAATCGCTCTTGCGATCTGTAACACATTTTAATGAAAAAATAAGGAGTAAAAAAGTTTTGCTTTCAAAGTATTATATATCGTTCCATAGTGTCACTATTCATGTAAATATAAAGAACATAAATAAATATTTTCATTTATTATTAGTGTAATGATTTTTATATCCATAATTAATTAGAAACCTCTATAAGTAATTACATCTTTTTTAATTTTCCTTTTAATATTCGTAATGGAAAGCAATTAAATAATATGTTTGGTATAGAACTCAATCACACTAAAATAATATGTTACACTATAGTGGAAAATGATATGTTTGGTATAGTTCAAAACCATCTTTCTAGAAACTTGCCTTTCTTTGTTCCTCTCTTTTTTAGGTATTATGGTTCACATGTTATTTTAGTTAATTTTTAGTGTTTTTAATATTTCAAAGTTGTTTCAACTAATTATTAGTGTGTACGAACAAGTTTTTTTTTTTTTTTTTATCAACGTACACTATTTTTTAAACGAGACTTTAAGTAACTTTTTTAAATTATTGTTTATTGTCTATATATATTTGTAAAATTCTAATAGACAAATAATGCATATAGATCTGAAAGGTTTTATATAAACTTTGGAATAGTGTTGCAGTTCGATTTAATTATAGTTTTTTCACTAAATAGTGATCTGGATCCAATGTAAAAATTAGTTTAATTTAATATAATATTCAAATTAAATCGAACCAATATTTAAAAATTTCCATTTGAATCGATTTTTAACATTTTTGTTACTATAAAATTATAAAATACTTTTTACAAAAAAAAAAGGTGATAAACATTCTATAAAAAATTTAAAATAAAAATTAATGCTGTCAATTAATTTTTGTGGATAAAAATTATAATAATACCTATGTGTTTTTTTAGTAAGTAAAGTACAATAAAACAATTTTTAATGGATATACTTATGTACGTACGTTAGTGCCGATTTAAATATCAATAAATAATACTTTATATTTAAATATGATAAATAAATTTATCCAACTCTTACTCTTCAATCAAATTAAATTATTCGGTTTAAGAGAAATAGATTCGAAAAATAAGAAGACAATATGTACTATTTTTTGTATGATTTAGATTCATATTTATTATTTTTTAGATGGGTCAAACGTTTGATTTTCAACACCCTAATTTGAAATACATGTTCTACATACAACCCTAAGAAAAGGTTGAACCTAACTTATGTTTTTATCCTAAACATAAAGTAAATAAATAAATACTATTATTGATAATAATATCACAAACAAAAAATAATATTAATAAGCTATTCTTTCTTTATTTTCGAAAAGTAAACTAGAATTTATTTTACTTGACTTTTTATTTCTCATTTCTTTTCTATCAGTTTATGTTCTTCTTTGCGAAACGGGACCGTTAGTTATTAAGAACAATTGGTATCTGTAACATACGTAAAGAAATATCCGTCTCAAAATCATAGCAGAGAATGATAAAAGCAGAATATTCATATGAAAGCGAATGAGAAGAAGAGTCCAGCAAAGAATCTTATAAAGACATCTATGGAAATCAGTGTTTGAGGTTTAGATGTAAGAGAAATACCTTGTCGCGGAAAGCAACCGATTTAATGGATAATTTGTTTTGCTTCATGATATGTGGTGGTGATGTTTGTAAGGATAAGATGCATGGAGGATGATGGATGAAAGAACGTGAAGTGTGAGAAGAAAGTGAAGTTGTAAGGGACACAACTCTTGCTTCTGCAACCACCATTATCGTATTATTTAGTATTTAACTGAGGTTCTAGGAATAATGATGGATGCTAATACCTTTGTTTCAACTTCTATATATACACATACTCTTATGTCTTATCTTTCATTATTTTATTCAAGTTTTGCATTAACTATAATTCGATATATTCCAAAATTAAAAATAATTCTCAGTTTCAAATTACTTTTAAGAAGTTGTATCAATAAATTAGCTGACATTCGACTATTAAATAATCATGCTCGTTGAAAAAGTGAATGACTTTTCATTAACTGTCAAGTTGTTATCTAAATACATTCATCGGAAACTGTACTTTTCATTAATTCTCTAGTTGTCATTCTCTTTAATTGTCAAGAGGGATTGATTTGAAGAGGACATGAGATGCATTAATATTAGAAATTTTCATACTTTTTACAATAGAATTTTGCAAGAAAAGTTTTGATTTTACTATTTTTTTTAACAATTTTAATTGTTGGATAATTTTTGTGTGAATAATTATTTTTTAAAAACTGGTTTCAAGATAACACACTTCTATCTCATCATTAAAAAACTTGCAAGTTTAAAAATGAAGTCTCACTCTTTTCAAATTTCTTATTTACGTTTCACCTTTGGATAAAAACCATCCATAAGGAGGCTATTAAAAAGAGTTCAAAAACAAATTCTAATATCTTGAAAATAAAAATATTACAATAGATCTAAAAGTTCCACATTATTTAAAAATAGAATAAAAAATAGTTTATTGATAACTTCCTTCTTATGTCATCCAGAACTTTGAAATTCAAAAAGCAGCCGACAAAAAAGAAAAAAAAGTCTTATCTTTCCACGAATCTCAATCAATCTTTAAAAGTTTATAAATATGTTTTAAAATAACTTCGTTGAGAAACTTATGTTACTAATTTCGAAAATTTAGATAATTTTTTTTTAAATTTGCTTAAATTTCATGTTTAAACTTAAAATTTGTTTTATACGATTTACTAAATGGCGCGTCAAATTCTTAATTATACAATTAAGGCAAATTGAAGAATATTTTTTTTCTTATATAAACATATATTGTTTTATTTTATTTCAGAATAGCATGTACTTATGGATTTGGGGATGAATTTGACATTGAAAAAGGGTCACTCTACGCATAGTTAGGTTATTTAAGAAATAGACAATGACCATTTATATATTGTAATCCTAAATATTTTAAACTTGTATCACTTTAACCTGTTCAAAACAATGACCATTTAAATTTTGGAACATAATTCTAAATATTTTTTACTAATCAAGGGAGTGAAACTTCTGCTCTTATATTTTAATATAGAGTTGAAAAAGTAACTATTTTTTAAAATTATTTATTTTATGTAGTATTGATATAAATTGTTCATCATAAAAAAGTAATATTTAATATAGTCACATGTGTTTAAACATGTACAATATGAATTTTTTATCATTCAACATTGGATTGTGAATCAAATGTTAAGTCTCTTAAAATTAGTTAATTTGAATAGGTCAAAAAATATTTTTAAATATGAATAACTTTATGACAATTTAGGCTATTGTACATTCAACCAAAATCCTCTCACCAATATCGTTGCACATTCATTATAATTTATTAGTGTACTATATTCGTATTTTAAGTGTGAGGTTTTAGAAAACTATCAAATCGTCACAATTGACTGCGTAGATTTTCTTTTTTCAAAGATCGAGAAGGTTTACTTTCTTAAATTATACCAAAACATTGCAATTTCTAGTCTCTTGTCTTGTACGAATATATTGGCAATTGCATTGCATAACCATGTTTCTTAAGTGATTAATTATAAACAACCTTTGAAAGTTTTAAGCTTTCTTACAAATTATTTATTTTTTTAGATTATTAAGTAAGATTTAATTTTAAGTTTTATTCTTAAATTTGACTAATATATATATATATATAATAAATCTAGATTAATTTTTCAATGTCCTTTTTTCCTAAACTAAAGATAATATGATATAATTATTTTTTTGACTTAATTGAACTAGGATAGTAAAATAATTATTTTATCAAAATAATACAGTTAATTTTTAAATTAATAAAATAAATCTTAAATATTTTTAATTCCCTTTCAGCAATATTAAGACAAGAATAACATCAATAGTATGATTATGATTGAAATTACTTATTTTGGGTTTAATATAATTGAAGAAAATAAATTGAAAAATATAATTAAATATAATTTATGCTTAAGTTCTAATTTAATTCGTTATATATATATATATTTAAGATATGCGTGATATGTGTGCAAAAATTAGTTTTAGATTTTATTAAAAAATGATATTTATGTTTAAGTAGAGAGTGAAAATAGTGTTTTAAGCGTTCCGTTTAGTAACTTGTTTGGCAAAAAAACTCATACAATCAAAAGGAAGAAGCAATGAACATAGTTCCTCTTGAAATGATTAGTCTTCCTCCCTCGTTATTCCATTGTTTTCTTCTTGCATACCCAAACTTTATAAAATGACCAAATTAGCCTTTGACACCTTGACTAGAAAAAAACCTTATTTCATTTTCACACAATTTCACTCTCAAACGGATTTCACACACCCTATATCATACGACAAATCCTGGAAATCGATTTAAAACTCCTTCGGATTACGAAATCTGGTTAAAATCAGGTTCACAAATCGGTTTCGAAATTGATCCAGTAAAGAAAAAACAAATTTTATAATCCAGTTCATCTGTACTTAATCTAACCACCCTTTAACACCTCAGACCACCACGCCGAAAAAACACACCCAAAAATCAACTGTTATCTACTTCAAATCAACAACAACAATTCAGTAACGATCTTGTACTAACCACTACAGACAACCTTCACACAACTTTAATGGTGAGAAATTATGAGATAAAATTCAGGAAAACAGGATGTGGAAATGAGGATTTTGCACATCTTCAATGTTTCAAAGTGTTCGAAGAAGTAAATATGGAGCAGGCAAAGATAGATATAATAATTATTTATTTATTTAAGGGGAACTGCAACAAAATAATCGATCGTTATTTTTTCTAAAGATTAATAAGAGAAAAAAAAACAATCAATCGTTATTTGTTCTAGAGATAGTAAATGAACTTGATCTCACCAAGACATGAATGGGTATAAATATTGGTACATATAATATCTAATTTTTTAGATTGATAAGGAGATAAGATAAATTGTACATTTTTATGTCGCCTCCATCTTTATATTCATCCCTATTATAAATTACTGAAATATATTTAGTCATTTTATTAATTTTATAACTATTTGATCTTTTTTCTATTTTTTGTCACGATCTTTTATCTACATTTATATAGCTATAATTTATCTTTTGATCTTTTTTATTAGAGAAAAGATGTATACACTTTTTACATTTAATACTTCATTATGATATTTTCTTTGCTATAATTTTTACAAACTATTTAATTAATATTTGGAATAGTAAATAGGCAAGTACTAGTGTGATACCATTATACATTTTTTCTGATAGAGAAGGAAATGAAACAAAGATCTCGTACGTAACGTCCCATTTAATTATTAAGCGAAATTAAAAGAGACGTCACACAAGATAGTAATGTAGAGTAGTCTTGGGGTCCTTAACACAACCCCTACAACCACGATGCCAACGAAAACCAGGTAAAAGTCTAACAAAATAAGAGTAGAATAGTAAAGCATAGAGCAATGCATGGGCCGTAGCCCTAAAGAAAACCCATGAAAAAAAGAAACATAAAGTCCAGCCTAGATGGCTGAGCAGCGGAATCGCCATTTCCTTGCTGACCGCAGGAACCTCGCCCATCTGCTCCCATCAATTTAAATTGATGATCATCGCAAGAAAGAATAGCCACATACAAGACAACCATACAACAAACATGGTAAGCTAGAGCCAACAACATTTTCATCATACAGTCAAATATACGTTCACCATCCAATATCCATACAACAACCAAGCATGTTATGACCTTTCAATCAATACACTACGACTCGACTCGACTCATCCGGATACGTATAACTTGGTCGGATTCAGCGGATGCTTGCACTTGTGGTGGATACCTCTACTCACCCCCGAGCTATGTGTTGCAAGTGTTACGATGGATCAATTTTCCCTCACCACAAGATTCGCCCTTAATGAATTTCAGGCCTCCTGCTACTCTCACCACAGGAGTCAGTCTGCTCTAGGTGAGACTAATTGACTCCTTAGAGTGTCAGGATGCAACCTTACCTTGAATCCTTACCTAGTTATACAGATGAGGCACCACCATGGACACCCACTAACAGGGGCCATGGAATTACGTCCTGACCACTGAAGCACGACCCTGGGAATCCCACCTAGAGAATCCCAAGGAATTACGCACTGACACGGACCAAACTTTCTTAATCAACCAAACAGATTCAACATGCATACACACAAATATATACATACATCTCATACAGTTTCTCATGATTCATCGCCTTCGTATTCTCAACCAAGTCATACCAACTCCTTATTCTCGAACCCAAAATATGGAACTCCATCTCATATCGTTACCATGTCACATTGATACCAACCCTTTCATGTCTCATGTCGAATTCATACTAAACTCATCATTTACAATTCATGAATCATGCCAAGCACACATAATACTCCATTATATACATGTTTCTCATCATAACATTCATTCCCAAACCAATACCAATCATCCAAGAACAAACAAGCGTCCAAACAGCGCACTGCCTCGCCCAACCCCTCGCTCAGGCTGAAG
>Ga0209589_1007972_pt1 | contig 16739 bp, 9 predicted proteins | sample CowpeawhiteBW_FD_187525 | JGI IMG/M metagenome (GOLD analysis project Ga0209589, IMG submission 187525) | Root nodule microbial communities of legume samples collected from California USA - Cow pea white BW (SPAdes) (version 2) | ecosystem: Host-associated > Plants > Roots > Nodule | place: USA...
TGTCATTTCTGATTTTCTTTTAATTTGAAAGTTTGTATAAATATAGATGCATGATCTATTGTTGTAATTAAAATATTTGTTATAATTTTGTTGTTCAATGCAGGATGTATTGCGTAAAGTCCAAGACTTACAATGAACATCATGCTGATTTAAGAAGTAATCAAATTTGTGTACCAAAGGAAGTTATCAAGTTGATTAACCAAAAACAAATTATAGGTATGTAATTTGGTCTTCTTTTATTGTCATTTTTTTAAAGAAATTATATTATAACCTTAGAAGTTAATAAATATTACAAAATCAATTCCTATTATCAAAAATATTACATTTAAAAAAACCCGTGCGTTGCACGGGTAGAAAGACTAGTTATATATACAAAGAGAAACCATAAACCCCCACCAAATTATTCAAATTTATGGATAATGGTCTAAATAATGGAACGTGCATAGTTATTAAATAACTATATATAGTTGATATCTCACTTGACACTGATTAATTAAATGCCTAACATAATATTTTTTTTTTAAAGTAAATTTATTAAGAATATAAGTATTCTTTCATGTTACGATTCAAGCATTTAGATAAAGTAGTTTATTATGAGATAATTACTTTACAAATGTTTGTAAAAAAAATTAAATTTTACAAAATTCATGAAATTAAAAGTCATTTAAATATTAGTTATCCAAACAAAGAAAAAAAGGAAAATATCTCAAATCATCTTGAACATATATATTAATTGGCTATGAGTTATTAGAAGCTATGAACAAATAAAAGTGGGAAAAAAAACTATAATTCCCTTAAAGTCCATAAAAAAACACACTATAATTATATACATAGTTTTGTATAGATTCATTAAAAGCTCCAACCTTTGGTTGTTTTTCTTAATTCCCTTAAGTCCATAAAATAGGGCGGTTACAATTCCACATTCTTGCATGTCTCACACTAATTATTAATTAACCGAAAATTTAATTTTGGAAGAACACAAGAGAGGAAAAAACAAAGCAATGGTTTTGTTGAAGGAAACCATTCATGTGTACAAGGAACATTTACAACTAGGATGTTTCATTCATTTATTCAAATGAATGCAAAGCATAGCATTATTGCAGCCAAAGCCAGCTATCTTGAAAAGTAACATCAACATTGCTCTCTCTTTTGGTACTTAAAAAATTAATGCTTCCCATTAAGACAGCTTTGGTTTAAGGACACTCCAACCCACATGGGTTTGTGAGGAATGAGCTGGATAAAGAGCACAAATCCAGCTTGAAATTAGTTAATCATGAAAATCCATAACAATAAAAATATTTGTCAAAACTAAAACTTGTTATTATTATTCTTAATTGTACTATAACTTCAATTATGGACCTAAAGGTGCCCTATGAGGTACCCCTTTTCTTCTCCTTGAATTTGAACAACCATGTTGTAGGGTTGGCCTTATATGTGAATTAGAAGACGTGTTTTGGTACACTTGTTTGTGGATTCCTTCACGCAATTCTTCCTTTGATGGCAACCTTCTTCGCATTCCTTCATGCATTCTCCCTATTTCTTCGTCTTTCTTTGCGCTTAAGACAAAACTCGCATTCCCATTCTTCTTTGTTCCTACAACCTATTATTATTTATATAAATACAATAAATAAATCACTCTTATTAATTATATAATAACATAATTCTTCTGGGTATGTCAACACAAACATACAAAAAACACAGCCTAGGAAACAACATAGTTTGAAAAAGGAACACAAATTAAGATATTGTGAAGAATAAGGGAAGAAGTGAATGAGAGATCACCAACCTTGCATCCTAAAGAACAGAAACGAAAAGGATCTAAGAGATTCCTTCTGCAAATTTCACACAAATGAGAGTTGTTTTTTCCACCACCAACCATGTTATTGGTTTTTGATTGATTCTGAGGCCTCTCATTCAGAAAAATAACTCTAGCACTGTTGATAACATAAGTCTGAACTCCACTGATATCCAAAACTTTCTGAATCTCTGATACCCTCACAACATCATGATACGAAGATCTCCTTATCTGCATTACACTTACAGATCAAAATATTCAATCTTTCTCATTCTGTTGATTTCATCAATCTATATATAACATTAAAACTCTCTTAATGTCTAATAAAACATATAATGCATGAATGTATATGCAAAGATTGATACTTGAGAAACTAATTTTTTGCTTCTCTCAGATATTATAAAACTGTTGCAGATAAAACATGGTTCATCACATTGTGAGGACTAAAATCCCTTCTGCTAGACTCAACCATTTTCTGAAACTGTAATGAAGAACAGAAAGTAAAATACAATACCCACTTGAATTACTTGATGATCCTTGTGCCAAGATTGTTTGCAATAGAAACAGAATGATTGATCCTTGCAATCGAGGCAATACATGTTGCATTCGTTTTTGGGTGTGTTGATGTGAGTTTCGCACATGGTGAAGAATGTGGTGGACAAGAGTTGTTCCAGCCATGGTGGAGGCACCAACATCAATTCCTGAGAAAGACAAACACAGACACTGTCATATGTAGTGGACAAGGAAAAAACATGTGTGTATGTTTGAACATTACCATTGTGGAGGATGATTGTTATAATGTGGAAGTAACTTAGGGTTGGAGATTATTTAGCAGATAGCGAGGAAGACACAGGAGGAGAAAGAGGGAAGTTGAAAGGGTAACATAGGATTTGTCAACAAAACAATGAATGAAGTAAAGGACAAAGCAAGTGTGTTGTGTTATATAAGGTGACACCAACGGTTATAATGAAAGGATGGTAGGTCAAGTAGCTTTTGGAGCGTCGGATCATGAGAGATTATGTTCTTTCGAAGGGTCGGTCACGTTACAGCTACCACCATTCATTTCTTTTTCCAATATAACTTTTTCTTAAATATGGGTATATTTTGAAATTTGGAAAAACTTTAACATTTGGAACAAAAATACATTTTTTTTATAATTCTTTTAATATGCTTAGAATAATTTTTAATGAAGAATTGCTTCTAGAACACTATTATTTTTTTAATAAATATTATATAGAGGCAATTTTATTTTGTGATACTCCATTTATTATTTTCTATATTTTTTTCCAGAAAAAAATTTGTTTTTTTTATCTTTCTTTTTAAAACTTCAACATTTATTATATTTTTCCTATTATACCTTTATCTATTTTTAATTTTTTAAATAATTTACATAAATGTTTAGTGTATTAGAGGAAGAAACAGAGAGTGTGAAATAAAATAAAGTACACAACTATTTTATTAAAATAAAGAGAAATCTTAAAAAATATAAATTTCAATAAGATGAGGTTTTGAGGACGTGCATAAGTAGTTCAGTTCAGTGCACTTAATCTATATTATATATTTATTGTAACTTTAATTTACTTCATCTACACGTTAGAAGAGTAAATTTAATTATACCATTTTAGTTTAAACAATGATTTTTCTCTTCTAAATTATCCATTTTTGAAACTTCATATTATCATTAAAAAAATATTAATCAAATGAAGCATATTTTGAAAATGATTTTATATGGTAAAATTTTTAAGATCAAACACAATAATTTTTTTTTTAAATATTCTAGATCAAAGAGATTATTTTTTATAGTTTATATAGTATATTTTGATTTCTTCTTACAGAAAACTGGTTCATTTAACTTCTTTAAGACAAAAATAACTCTGACTATCATTTTAAAAAGTATTTGAACTACGATATATAGAATAACAATTGATGGTGATAATTGATAAGTTTTTTTAACATATCATTATAAATTATTTCATCATCATGTAGTGCAAAAATAGCAAAAAGTAAAACAGTGTGGATAATAGTCTTTCTTGAAATTATGAGAGTTCGTGTGTTTTGGAGAGGTGACGACCAATAAGATTGTTCATAATTTAGGAAAATTTCAAGTGTGTATACGACACAATCATATGATCTGACGGCAGTTTTTATAGCTACCTTTTGTGACAAAGTTGATCACTTTTGTAGACATTACCTGTAGTACCTATAATTATAAGATAGTGTTCCAATTGGGTTCTATTTCTTGTTGCATTAAATTATACACTTTTCTCCCTTAGTGGTTGATTTTTTTGTGTTTTTTGTGTTTGCCATAATGTCAGTTCAATTGTTCCTTAATACTGTTTCAGATTTCACTGTTTACAAAGTTAAAATTCAACTCTAGGTGCGATGAGATTGAGACTTTTTTACTCATATTATATAATGCTACATCAAAGTTTCCTTTGAAAATGTCACCTACAAATGTGACTGAGTAAGAATTAATTGTGTGGGATCAATCAAACATTACAACAAGAAAAAAAAAACACTTTCTATCACTGTGTTTTTTTCTTAATAAAAAATATATTTTTTAGAAGTTTATGGTTTAAAAATGTAGTTATTAGAATAAAGTAAAAATAAAAACATAAAAATAGAATAGAATATAAAGATATATTCACCAAGTTCTAATGTCCATTTATATATATATATATATATATATATATATATATATATATATATATATATATATATTGTGATCTTATTAAAATAAAGTAATTATTATAATATTTAGAAAAATTAGTTTTACTAAAATTTTCTTAAGTATGGAATGAATAAATTTGAAGGCATATATATTTTTATAAAATGTGGTATACTGAACAGAATTATATTTAAATTTCAGTTATTAATTTTTTTTTTGTTTTAATTACTTTTAAAATATTGATATACTTTATTTTAATTCTATATACATATAGATGATTATATTTATTTCAATATTATTTAAATAAATCTTATTTTTTTTAAATCTTATTTTAGTAAATCATAATATACTTTTATCCTTTAACCTAATAATCCAATGTACCCTCCACTTAGATATTTTGTTCTGCATGAACTTTATGAACTTTATGTACGTTATTAATTTATTAATTCATTGTTCCCCCCTTAATCATTTACTATATATTCTCCAAATACTAAATCAACTAGTGTCATTATGTTTGTGTGAGAATAGGGTCATTAATATCATATAAAAACAATACATTATTGGTGAAGAAAATTAAAGTTAGTATAGATGATTAAAGTAACTTTGGGAAAAGGAAGGGCTCATTATTCAAAGCTAAAATACAACGTGATTAAACTATATTACATCTCATACATTTGTTCGGTCTGAACAAATAATAAATACTAATATTATATTTAAGGATATCAATGGAGTGCGTAGAGTACATATAGTAGCTCATTCGTACCTTATCCGCGGGTAGTAGCTCATTTGTACCTTATCCGTTAAATAAATATCTGTCTCGTACCCGTATTTATATCCATCGGGTATCCGTTATGCGGTTACCTGCATAATTTTTTAATATTCACAAATATCCATGGGTATCGACAGGTATTTACAAAAAAAAAATATTTAACAACATATTTTAATAGTAAATTCAAATAAAATACAATACAGAACATTCACAAATTTTAAACAAAGTCCAAATAACTAATTTAAATAGTGTTGAATGACGGTTTATAAAGAAATGAAATTTTTAAAAAATTAATTGATAAAAAAATAGCTCATTCAAAATCAATATGTTAATATTTTAATCATATTTTTTTAAAATTTTTTTATTTAAATTAGAGTATAGCGGGTATGGGTATCTATGGGTATGGATACTATGATACCCTTACCCGCCATGCTAACATGCGATTATTAAAAATACTCGTACCCGTTAGTCCGTGAGTATCCATTTGCAATATTCATTTTCTACCCATTATGGATTTTATCCACGGATACCCATGAGTACAAATTTTTTTGATATCTCTGATTATATTTTATATATAGTTTTGAAAAAACAATTATATTTTTAATTATTTATAGATTCTTTAATCATACATTTCTTTTGTCTAATTTATATTTAAATATAAAAGTAATGTATAAAAAAATTATATATTTTTTAAAATAGAAGTTTAAATTGTTCTAGAGAATTTATGAAATCATTTGTAGACTTTCACTCTATTTTTATTATTTCTATTTTTTATTATTTATAATCTTTTTAATTTCGTTTGAATGGTCTCTTATATTTCAAAGTAATGACAAGATAACCAATAATAAAAGAATATATAGATTGAACCATATTTTATTAAATTTCTATTTTTAACATTTTGTTTTGAAATAAAATTGTAACTTGACTGAATATTCTTTAGGTGAGTAATGTATTTAAACAGTGTATTTAACTTTAGTTAATTTAAATTTAAAAGTTGTTTAACTGCATCAACATTCTTAAATTTAAGATCTTATCACTATTATGAAAAAAATTTATCCAATATTACAATTATTCCTTGAACTTTACCTTCTTATCCTCAAATGTACGAATAAACATAGGCCACATACTTCCACTAGCTTCAAAAATGATTTTTGGTCAAACAAGATTTTTGTCTATAAGAGAATGTGATCACTTTTTGTTTCATGAGTTAAGAACATTTCTCTACAAATTTTAAACCAAAACAAAAAGTACAATAATTTCCAATCAAACACAACAGAATTTCTTGTCTTTGGAAAAAAGTTTTACAACCTTCCAAAAAAGATGGTTTCATAAGTTTGTTCTTTTGAAAAGTTCACCTAATCCCAAGCAAGACCATTATTACATAGTAGTTTGTAAGAGTCTTAATACAATCTGTTGCAGAAAATAGAAGAAAAAGAGAGACCAAGCACATAAAAATGAGGTAAAATGAAAACTTAAAAGATATATTTGTTATTGTCCCACTTAATTTCAATTTCTTTTCAAACTTTTAGAATTGGGTTAAAATGGAATCGGCCCAACACTGGTCGTGAAGGTCCAAAAGCCCAACAACACAAAAGCTGAACATGAGAAGAGAATTTGTGTGGATCTGTGATTTTTTGTTAATATTTATAGCAAAAACTGAATGTGTGAATTAGGTACAGAAGCATGAGGTATAGCAAACATAAGCTTCTTCTTCTATCACCATTTTATAATTTATATCTATATATGCATACATAATTTTATGCCCAACTAGTTTTTTTTTTTTTCAAAAATAACTTTTATATTTTTTTACATGATTCACCGAAAGACAATTTCTAAATACTAACAATTTTAGTAATAAATAATTATTAGTAAGTATAGTAACCAATTTATAAAATTAAAAATGATTGGTTAGTAAAATAGTCATTATTATAAATAAAAAATTATAAATGATTATTAAATTAGTCTTAAAATTAGCTACCATGGTTTTGACTACCAAAAAAATTTGGTCACTAAAAATTACTTACCTAGGTTTTAGTCACTAAAATGATTTTTTTTTTCTAAATTAGTCTCTAATTATCAGTGACTAATTTAGTGGCAAATTATAATTTTTTATTTATAATAGTGACTATTTTAGTAACCAATCATTTTTAATTTTTTAAATTGGTATCTAAATTGATCACTATAATGATTAACTATTTTTAATTTTTTAAAATCAGTTTCTAATTAAATATTTTTTTTTGTAGTGATTAAATATGTTTTTAATTTCTAAATTTAGACACAAAATTATAATTTGTCTTTGTTCTAAACTTTGATATATTTTGTTGTCTCTAAACTTCAAAAATAAATAAATATCATTTTAACTTAATGACGTTGAAACCTTTGTGTTAAATGATATTCTAGGTTGCATTTGAACTATTTACATCATTTTACACATTCTAACTCAAATGTTAGTTTAAAATATTATTTACACATGAAGAAAATAATATTATTGAATTAAATTGACTGTATTTATTTATTTTTAAAATATGAAGACTAAAATATATATTGAAACAAAATTTAAATTTAAATTTAGGAATACAAATATATATATATATATATATATATATATATATATATATATATATAAAAATAAAAATATATATATATATATATATATATATATATATATATATATATATGAAAATATTTATATTTAGTTCGTGGTTTTTAAGGAGAGATTACATATTTTTATATTAAATGTAACATTTTTTTTTAAAGTAGTTATCTTTTTTTAGACATTACATGGCAGTGTAAGTGAAGAAGCTACCCAAACCAAAATGACAGCTATGCTATTAATTCACAACATGGTTAATTTATGGAGAAAATAATAATTGACGAACAAACCAAAGTGACTCTCCCTTTCATCACAACAATTTTTCTTTTTGTCTTCCTTTTCAAAGTTAAATTTCTTGGTTGTTATGATTACAAAAGAAATAAAGTATTGGAGTCCATCTTTTCATGGATGCTCTTCTGCATACATAGGTTAGGCTCGCCGTCCAACTTATTTGTAATCATTAACATTTATTTTTTTCTATTTATATTATATTTTTATTATATACATTTTTCCTTTTCTTTTTCATCTTTCTCAATTATTTTATTTTAAATTCATTCTAAAAATACTTGTTTACCATTGATGTTGCTGTTGCTCAATTTTTCTCTACTGAAATTCTCCAACATCACGTCATTAGCCAAAAGAGAAACCAAGAAAAACATAGACAAAATCAATTCATGACAAAAAGGAAAAAAAAGTATTATTTGTGTGTGTTTTCTAAAAATTTGAGATAATGAGTCTGAAAAAGAGAGAGAAAAAATGAAAGTTTAGTTATTTGGGTCAAGAGAAAGATTATGACTAATGTTTCTTTGTATTATTTTTTTTATTAAATCATCATTGATTATTTTATTTTATAAATAACAAATATATTTAATAATCCCTTTTGTATTAGAGAGGAGGGAATTAAAGAATTTAGTTTTAAAAATTAAAATTACAGTAGTATTATTCTCTCATTATATATCGATTATTTAGGGATAATTTTAAGTTGATTATTTTAGAGGTCAGACAAGTTGATTCATTAAACCTAATCTATTTTATTATTTATAGTACGTAAGAAGTTTAAAGATGATTGTGATTAAGAATAACAAAAATATTTGTGTCTATAAATATTTGTGGATAAAATTAACGTCGAATAGGTTAATGATACTTTAAATTTTTATCCAAAGTCCGCGTATTTCTCCTTTTTCTAGGTTTTCTTTCTTTTTCTATAATTTTTTAATTTTTTTTAATATATTTATAGTTACCACAAATATTTGTGAGTTTACTTTATTACGGGTTGGACAAAGAGAAACTACTATCTATGTCTATAGAGACTTATTGTTATCTCTAATTGTGATATATATTATGTATAAAGAGAGAAAGGAAAAAAAGAAATTGCTAAAGAGTTTTGCTAAAATTATTAGGTTTAGGATGTTTAAAAGTAAAATAGTAATTTTAGAGATAAGATATTAATAAAATAAAAGTGTGAAATTATTGAGCACAAACTTGTAAAACCAGGTAATACCAAATTCAAGTTACAAACAAATATAATTATAATACAATCTAACATTATTCATAACATTATATTATTATCAGATTATAAATTTCCTTTTTAATAACAATTTTTTATACGTAGTTATAATTGTTCTACCAATTCAAAAAGATGTCCTCAAATTAAGTATATATGACTCATTTTTAAAAATTAACAATAATAATAATAATAATAATAATAATAATAATAATAATACCTTTCTTTTTATTATAAATTACTCTATAAGCAATGTGATGCTACCTCATCACTTAATAATAATACATGACATTAAAAACGTTAAAGATAACAAAATGTACGAATAATATATATATATATATATATATATATATATATATATATATATATATATATATATATATATATTATTGTTTATTCAAAATCACACATTAATATTGTAACATCCATAAATTATACTATCAATAAATAATGTATTATATAATTAAAAATAATAACATATCTATTACAATAAATTATAAACGTATGAATATAGATTATAAATATTCAAAATATACAAATAATTGAATATTTTATCAGAAATATATTAAATACTTTAAAATTTATATATGTAATTAGAAATAATCATTTTTATTATAATAATAGAAGAAATGTAAATAAAAATAATATATGTAGTGAATGATTTAGTTATAAATAATGTTACAGATTCAAAGGTTATTTTCAAAAGAAAAAGAAAAAGAAAAAGATCTAATTAGTATATATATATATATATATATATATATATATATATATATATATATATATATATATATTCATATATACGAAAACATATGTAATAAAAACATGTAAACATCGAAAGTACAATAATAAATACACATCCATCTGAAAATAAATTATCAGGAAAAATGTTTAGCTATTAATATAATTGGCACAATGTTAAAAATTATTTGGTTCAAAGAAAACTAAAACTAATCATTACTTGAGTAATATAAATATGTGAAGGGTGAAGGAATGTAGACGAGGTGGAAAGAAAAATAAAAATAGAAAAAGTGTAATGCTTTAATTTCATTCATCAAGTTCATCTAGTATAAACAAATAAATAAATAAATAAATAAATATATATATATATATATATATATATATATCATTAAAGTCTCAATTAAATCTTAATATATCTTTCACAATAAATAAGGTAAGGGAAGGAGATATTTATCATTTTATCTTTTTATTTTTATTATTTTTTTATCTCTTTATAATTATTTTTATTTTTATATTTACTTTAAGTGAGGTGTCTTAACCTCATTCTAACTTATATTTAGTTCTCGTTCTTATTTATTTATTTATATTCATTTTAGTTATGCATTAGTCCTATTTATTCAATTTATATTATCCTCTTTTATTTATTTATATTGATTTTCAATCACGTACTAGTCCTCTTTATTTATTTTTAGTTATGCATTAATTCTATAATTATATGATTTAACATCAAAATAAAATTTATGATAAATAAAAATATGATTTTTGTAGTTGAAGATATAATCTTGAAGATTTAAATGAATAGTTAGTATTCAAAATGAGATGTTCTTGAGTTACTTTGTTGGTCATGATGACACTTGGTTATCCTTACTAGTTACTACAAAATTAATCAAGGAACTGAAGATTCTACTATCACATTCCTAAATGCTCCAAATGCACCGATTATCTTGGAGGGATAGATTGAAGTCACTTTTTATTTACCCCCAATAATCGAAGTGAATCCTATCCATAACTGTTTTCCTCCACATGTTTAAAGGTTAACCTACAAGGGAGAAACTGTAAATAATAATATTTATTCTTCTTCTAGTATAGAAAATATAATATGTACCAAATGATGTAAATTTAAGACACATACAGTACGGTAAGATATATAAATATATGTACATGTAAATATTTTAATTATGTTATATGTTATTATAAAATTATATATTAAATTTTTGTATAAATATAATATAAAATATAATATATATATATATATATATATATAATAAAAAAATATATAAAATAAAATTTGGTCGTCACATATATTCAAATTCTAAACCCCTTAACTAAATTATGAAAATAAAAACAATTTTGTGGAGCAGTTTGTTTCGTCATTATTTGTGTGTTAACGAGTTACGCACATTAACTACTTTAAATGGAATCCATACTTTTAAATTTAAAAAAGTAGTTTGTTTTTTTAAATAAAAGTAAGAGAAGAACTTAATTTGAAAGATTCGTCTAGCTAGAAAATCTGATCTGCTCATCAAAATAATATTTCTGGATAGTTTTCTTGATAATTCCATATCGTGATCATCAACCTACTCAAAATTCTTCATACAGTTTTAGAAAAATGCTAATGGAGTTCAATATTTTATTGCGATTTTTAGTTGAAAATAAGTAATTTTCTATATAATAAAAACCTTCCTATAATTATCCATATCGCAAATTTAGGCAACTGTTTATGGAGTTCAATGTTTTAATCTCATTTTGATTTGAAATAATTCTCTCTCTTCACTAAGAATAGCAAAACTTTCTTAAATTTATAACAAAATCAAGAATAAATCATTCATGACCGTCTGCATTTTTATTAAACTTTGTACAAACTTACTTCTAAAATTATATTAAAAAGTATCGCTTAACCTTTTTTCACAAAAGACTGAAAAACTCTACTAATTAATAAATAAAAGAGGATATTAGTTTTACGAATTAACTAATATTACTTTAAAAGATTAATTTAATTAACAACTTGGTGTGGGATGGAAGAAATATAATTTTTATTTAATAGAAAGCATAATAACTAAATACATCAAACTGGATATATTTAAATTCTCATGTTATAACATATCTTAATGTAAGTTATTTTTTTCATTTTCATTCTTTAATCATATTTATCTTTTTCTGTTCATTTTTTCATAGCATTTATTACTTTCAATATGTTCTCTTACCTTCCATAAACCCCCCAAAAAGAGGTTTTTTCTGATGGTTTCTTTTTCTAACTCAATCTCTTAAATATCCTCTTAATGGCCCTACAATGGGTTGCAGTTATACATACTCTGGCAAACTTGTTTCAGAAGAACACAGTGTAACCTTGCTTTTAAGGATAGCATAGTTTTACCTGGAAAAGAGTGAACTCCCCTATGATGTTGTTGTTTTTGTTGTTGTAACATTTGAGATTTAACCCACTTTTTAATCGTGATGCATACGTAAGACTCTCACACCTTCTGTTTTCTGTTGGAGATAGACACTGACATGACAAAACACGCTTCTTTCTTCCAAATCAACCATCTTTGACTAACCACTTAGGTTGTATAAATAAATTGCCGAATCCTTTGCTTCACTTCACTCTTTCTTTCTTTCTCTGCCTCTCATACCTTATTCTGCTTCCTTTTCTTTTCTCCAAATGGAAAAGCTCCCTCATTTACTATGCATTTTCCTGTTCATTGCTTTGCTCTTTCACGGAGGAAAGGTTGCAGCTTTCAAAACCCAAGATGGATCAGAGGAATGGGGATACGTTCAAGTCAGACCCAGTAAGCCACTGCTTCAAATTTACCAATCTTAATTCATTGGGACACACCAAATGATAACACTATCACAAAACAATTTTGTTTTATTTTTTGTGTTTTCATGTAGTGGAGCTGTTTTGGGTTGTTGCTGTTGATATTTAGAGTGTGTGTGTGTGTGGAGAAAGGAGTTTAGAGTGATATTGAATTGATAGTTGTAAATTGTTTTGCCTTGTTGTGTTGTTGTTGTTGTCATCACAGAAGCACACATGTTTTGGTGGCTTTACAGAAGTCCCTATAGAGTGGAAGATCCCTCGAAGCCATGGCCAATTGTTCTGTGGTTGCAAGGAGGACCTGTAAGTGTTACTGAATTTGGTTGTGTGATATGAGCAAAAACATGATTTTGAGGTTTTCAAACATTGAGCAGGGTGCTTCAGGGGTTGGAATTGGAAATTTTGAGGAGGTTGGGCCTTTGAACACAGAATTGAAGCCACGGAATTCCACATGGTTGAAAAAAGCAGATCTACTGTTTGTGGTAATGATCGTGAAAAGAGTTTCTATGAACCTTTTTACTCGGTGGCTCTCGATTGTGTTAACTCAATTTAATGCTTCTGGTGATGTGAACCATATAGGACAATCCAGTTGGAACCGGGTACAGTTTTGTGGAGGACAAAAAACTGTTTGTGAAAACAGATGATGAAGCAGCCACCGACTTGACTACATTGTTGATTGAATTGTTCAACAGGGATGAGAAACTGCAGAAGAGCCCTCTGTTCATCGTGGCAGAGTCATATGGTGGCAAATTTGCTGTCACTCTCGGTTTATCTGCTGTGAAAGCTATAGAAGCTGGGAAATTGAAGCTTAGACTTGGAGGTAATCTTCTCTTCAATTATGTGCATCTGTAAGATCAGATTCTAATTGGTGTTTTTGGACTAACCAAAAACAGTTTTTGTCTGATCATTTACATAAGGAGAAAGGTTATTTACCAACTTTACAGCTCACTGTGTTGGTGGCTTTGTTTTCAATTTATGATAATTGAAAACAGTCTTTACTTGTTACTTGGATTAAGAGTGAATTTCTCTTATAAACAATATTAGAACAGAAGAAGTCCAAGAAATTGATGATTTGGGGTAACTATTTTCCTTTTGTTTAGGTGTGGCATTAGGAGACAGTTGGATCTCCCCTGAAGATTTTGTGGTACTCACAATAAATAGAATTTATCTGTCCACCAGTTTTTGTTGAACTTTCAAAGTTTTCAATATTGAATTCAATATTGCAATTGCAGTTCTCATGGGGTCCTCTCCTTAAAGACCTCTCACGACTTGACGATACTGGCCTGCAAAAATCAAACAGGTAAAATCAGTTTTCCATCTTCTCAAGTAGAAACAAACATGAATGACACAGATAACAAAAGAAAAATGGAAACTAAGTAACATTCTATGGAATGGTCATTTTCTGTGTTATCTAACAAACCCATTTTAGAGATCAGTATTGCTGAGAGGATCAAGCAACAACTTGAGGATGGTAAATTTGTCGAAGCCACCGACTCATGGAGTGAACTTGAATCTGTGATTTCCATCGAGAGCAACCATGTGGTACCATGATGTCTTCATTCAACATTTTATTTATCCTTGTTCCCTGTCTGACCCACATTGTGCTTTATTCTCTTCTTGCCATTACTCCTAAGAAATTCTATAACTTTTTGTTCACTTCAGGACTTCTACAATTTATTGGAGGATGCAGGAAGTGATGATGTTGCAACATTGGAATTAGGGTTATATAAAAAAATATCAATGAAGAGGTACTCCAGGTATCTCACTTCCTTGAGGTCAAGGTCAAGAACTCCTGGTGGTGAAGTTGATCTTGATACATTACTAAACGGTGTCATAAAGAAAAAGTTAAAGATCATCCCAGAGAATGTTACGTAAGTCTTTAGTTCTTTGAGAACAAAAAGGGTTCTCCAAATTTCACTTCAAACCAATCAAATTGATCACTCACTTAGCTTCTGTGCTGACAGATGGGGAGGGCAATCTGGTGAAGTTTTCGATTTCCTTTCAGGTGATTTCATGAAACCAAGAATCAATGAGGTAAGAAGAAAATATAAGCATTAAAACATGCAGAGAACTATGGTTTTAACCTTCAATAATACAATTAGATGTTATCATGTTCACAATCGTACCATAAATAGTCCATTTGAGCATAAAATCAACCTTTCTGGTAAGCTTAATTTCTTGAGTTCTTCCCTCTTATGATTATCATGTAGGGTTTGAGATCTTACATCAAACAGTAAAGAGACTAATTAGTCCAATTCACAGTATATAAATGATTAGTTTAATTCACATTATATAAATGAGTGTAAATTTTAAGTTATAATTTAATTATTTGGTGTTGAATTAAGGTTTTTTTAAGTGATGACTAGTAATGAAGTCAATGAGTCCAATTTACAGAATATAAAGAAAACAAACCTACTTTATAATATAGTTTTGTAGGTTTAAATTAAGTTTAAAGTTTGGTAACAATTTTTCTTTTTCTTTCCTGAATATTCACTGTTCTTTGATTTAAAATCTCAAGGTTGATGAACTGCTTGCCAAAGGGGTCAACGTGACAGTGTACAATGGACAAGTAAGGCCCCTTTCCAAAACTTTCATTGATAGTTTCTATGATAATTAATAACAATTAATGATGTTCATGATTAGATTATATATAAAAACAGGTCACCCTAATTATTTAATTTAACACTTGTTCCAAATTAATCAGATTATTGTATATGATTGTTTCAGCGACTTTGTTTTATCTTTGAAGTTTATCCAAATCATGTGCTACTTTTTATGTTTTAATATAGTTATCATCATATTGTGTCTCATTATTACAGGTTGATCTGATTTGTTCAACCAAAGGGACTGATGCTTGGGTTCATAAACTGAAGTATATGCATATTTTTTTCTTCTTATTTAGCCTTCAAGATTGTTAAGATTCATAACAAACATCAAAGTTTTTTAATGTTTTTTTTCTTTCTTTGATCAATGTTTTTGTTATAGGTGGGAAGGGCTTAAAAATTTCTTGGCCAAAGATAGAACACCCCTCTACTGTGGAAGTGACAAATCAACAACCAAAGGCTTTGTTCAATCATATAAAAATCTATTCTTCTATTGGATCCTCAAAGCTGGCCATTTTGTAAGTCAACCACAATTATCTTCTCCATACTTTTTCATAAATATTTCTGAAAAAAAAACAAGTTTTGCAGAAAGTTTTTTAATTAAAATTGTTTTAATTTTTTCTTTTAATTAATTATACTTTATCTTCTTTGTGATTGACGTAAATATATAATACAAGGAAAATGCTGCTTGGAGTTTTTTATATGAATTTTAGTTTTTGTAGTTTCTTCAAGTATTAGTTTTTTTTTGAACTCTTATTCATCTTGGACTTCATTGTTAGGACATAGTTAATTCCTAAAGAACCAAAATTCGAGTGAAGTTAAATGGAAAAATTAATATGAAAAGAAACTAACTAACTAACTATAAAGTCTAAAATCCATTTCCTAGCAATACTAGAGGTTCACTTCGATTTTCACTACCAAAAATAGTTATATATCATGTTTACAAATTATTTACCGAGTGATGAAGTAATACATTGACTAATAAAAGTTATCATTTTAATTTACCATAACTTTCGTTGCTCAAATTTTATTTTGAAAACAATATGGCATTTTATGTAAGAAAATCAAAGTACGATTTATTGGAATTAATAATTTATTTTAATCATATATATATATACATATATAATCATAGCAAAAATTAGTAAAAGTCAATGTGTCATGTTTTTGTACATAAAATTGGAAATGTGAAACCCTAATTTACTTGAAGAATGTGTTTTTTTTTTTTTTTTTTTTTTTTAATTGATTTTTTTTTTTTTT
>Ga0209589_1007974_pt1 | contig 16736 bp, 15 predicted proteins | sample CowpeawhiteBW_FD_187525 | JGI IMG/M metagenome (GOLD analysis project Ga0209589, IMG submission 187525) | Root nodule microbial communities of legume samples collected from California USA - Cow pea white BW (SPAdes) (version 2) | ecosystem: Host-associated > Plants > Roots > Nodule | place: USA...
ATATATATATATATATAAATTTTCTTCATTATTTTTTTTCTATAAAATTTATCTTAATTTCTTTATTCTTTATATTTTTATCATTTTATTTAAATGTTTATTATCATCATTATAGTACTTATTAATTATTATTATTATTATTCTATATATATATATATATATATATATATATATATATTTATTTATGACTGTCATTATTTCTAATACAATAAAACATTTATAAATAATATGATATTAATAAATTGTATATTATTGCATTATAAAATTTATGCATGTTATAGAAGGGATAAATAGCGGTGGAAGAAAAGGACCAATGGATATGTTTGTTAGAAATACTTTAATATAATTTAAAAAATAAATAATTAAAATTAAAAATTTACTCTTACTCATATTTTTATAGACCTTTAATTTATGGGTTAATGTTTTTTATGACTAACAGCTATATTCTTATTATAATTTGCTCCTTTGTCTCCCTTTTCTACATATAAATACCACCTAGGTGCATGAAGAAAAATACAACAACAGAGACAACAAACACTAGAGTTTTCTAAAAAATGTTCTTCTTTTCTTCTCTATATTATCTTTAAGACAATGATGTTCATAAGGTTTGGAGATCCTTTGCTGCACTCGATCGATCTAACGGGTTGTTGTATCTTGGGAGAGAAACGCATATGATTTGAAACACATATGATTGTGTATTTGTTTAGCCTTGTGCAATAGGCGTGTTTTTTCTCTAAGGATAGCGCTATACATGTCTGAACCCAGGCTATTTCTACTCCTTACCTCATTTATTTTTCTCCATTATTTATTATTATTATACTAATTTTATTATTAATAGTATTATATCTCTGATTAATATTCTTTGATTCATATACATGTTATTATTATTATTGCTCTAATAATTATTATTATATTATTTCATATTTTGCTTATTACTAGTATTATTTGAGTAATGAAATTCTAACATTCTTAGAGAGAAAATGTCCCTTTATTTCTATTTTTGATTACTCGTTTGTATTCAATTCTAAAATTAAAAACAATATAGAGCTGAAGACTGAAAACACATTTTATCAACTAAAGTATTTGTTATGGTTATAATTAAATCAGTTTCAACTAAGCCTCAAAGTTTATGTGTACAATTGTGGTTACTTCTATTGGTAACAATAAATGAAATTATGGATAAATGAATTTACTGCTCTTTGAATAATTTTTTGATGTCTAAAGCTATGTTATATGACATGCTATTATTATAATTGTTGAAGAATTTGGTTAGAGACCATTCAAATTATAAAATTTTGAGGTGCAAAATTAATTAATCAAAGAAGTGATGATACATGTATTTATAAATGAGTGTTTTGTGTGAACTCATTGTATTATTCATTAAGTAACAACTTCATATAGTGTATGGTGTTAATATAATGGTGCAGTGAAAGAAAAAAAATGCTTTAATATGGTAAATGTTATTCTACAAGTTCTAGCTTGTCTTTGCCTATAAAATTACATAGGGTGAAATTTTATTTCCTGCTTACCATATTTTGAACACAAAAGATTCTGATAAAACTTGTTGTGAGTTATGAAAGAAAAAAGAACCACATTTAAAATATTTCAAAGTGTGGAGGTGTCTGACAATGGTTAACATACCTGTTAATAAAAATATCTTGGTTATATATTATAAAGTGAATGAATATATACCTCACTGTTTTGCCATAAAGTGATAATATTATTTGTGTTTCTTCTAGTTATGATAATATGTCTAATTTCTTGAGATGATTGAATGATAATGTAAATTGGATATTAATTTTGGTGATAAAATCAACTACTAGTTATGGTTATGTTTTAACCTTGGATGGAGGTGCACTATTATGGAAATATGTTAAAAATCAAACTAGTGTTCTGTCACAATCTACTATGCATAAATTATTCCCTTTTCCAATGCATCCTGACAATTAAATTTTTATATTTAAAGTTTTTAGTAAAAATGTCAATGAAATTGACATATGAGAATGAGAGACAAGTATATTAGAAACAAAATTACTCATGGTTATCTCTCTTGACTTTGTGATGAGTCATTATTTTCTTCCATTCCACTGGCCTTTGTGTACCCATTAGACAGTTGTTCAATGCTTAATTGTTCATCTTTAGAGTGTTTTTCATCTGTTGGGCTTTACTGGGCCACTATTCTGAATTTGGACTAATTTCACATTATTTGGCCTAATTTTTGTTTTTAATTATTTTTAGGCATTTGGGGTGAAGCAATTTTGGAGCTTGAACATCAATATTCAGTTGAAGAGAGTTGCCACATCATTTCCACATCATTTTCATGTCATTTCCACGTCAGCAGAGTGAATGAGCCAACATTTGACGCCCAGAGTGGCATTTTTGTAATTCTACTTCTCATAATGGCAGTTTCGTAAATAATGAAGGGTAGGGTGAGGTGACCACGAGTTTTAGGTCTGCATGAAGGCACCAGCCGCTCCTTCATCTTCAATCTCTCTTCAAAACCTCCATTTTCGTTCTCCAAGCTTCCATGGAGGTGCCCCTTGCGGTTTTTCGCGTTTTTGGCTCATTTTTACTGTTTTTGTGCATATTTGACAGCACCCATTGAGGGTTTTACGTTTTGAATTCGTTTTCTTGCTTGAGCAGTTCGTTTTGTGGGTTTTATACACTTGGAACAACACCCATTAATGGGGTTTTCGCATTTATATATGATAGCACCGTTTTGCATTACATTGAAGCTTTGAAATCTTTCTTTTTGCTCTTAATTTGCGTTTTTCAGATTTCATAAGTTAGGGGTTTTTGATTCTGTTTTTGTGATTCCAGAATTGTGGTGTCTAATTGCTCATTTCCATGTCTAGCTAATTTCGCGTATTGACTCCTTGATGAAAAATGCAATGAAGCTTTGAGGTTGTGCTTGCTTGTGAAATCTGTCATGTCTCTTTGTTCTAATTTGGGAATGCATTGTGATGAATCTGTTTGTGCTTAATTTACAGAGTAATTGCATGTGTTTGGGTTAAGTTATGTTCATGCTTAATTTATGTAACTTGGCTGTCACGAATTTAAGGATATGTGCATTGCTTAATTGCATAATGAAGCTAGATTGTGATTTTCGCTTAGTGGATTATTATCTAGTAGATTGAGAGAAGGCAGAGGTGTTAATTTGGTGCTCTATGATAAGAAAAATTGCGTTTGAATCAAGGATGTCAATACGGTTTTAATCACTCTTCGCATTCAATTAATTTGTTGATTAGCATTCTGAATTTGCCTGCCAAACCTCCCCTATGTGTTGTATTGTTGTGTTCATCTGGAAATTGAAGCTTTGAATAAAAATATTGGTTATTGGGAGACGACTTGGTTCACTTTCATATACTGCATTTATTCTATTTTAATTTGGTGGGATACGACCTCTATCAAATTTGGCGCCATTGCCGGGGACCAATCGTTTAGTTCAAAGTAAAATTTTCAGTGTGTTTGTGTTTCGTGTTTTGGTGTGTGTAGTTCAAGTGTGGTTGAGTTGGTATATGTTCATTGTGATGTTAATGTTTTGTTAAGTTCAATGCCTGTTTCCATTCTTGTGTGTTTCTGTGTAGTGTAGTGAATAGTGGCGCGGCGCGCATGAATAGTTTCATCTAGTGTAGTGAATAGTGCATGAATAGTGTCCGAATCTGGCATTTAACTTCTGGATTTTTGTTCTGGTAGCTACGGTGCTTTTTTTGACTTGAAATTTTTCCCCCCACTTCTAAGACATTGAACTTGATGTGAAAAATAGTTGGAGCAGTTGGTATGGTCTGAGTTGAGAGATTCAAAAATAATTTGGACTAATTTTTAGTGAAACTTCAGAGGACCATAACTTTTGCTCTGGTTATCAGAATCACTAATATTTTATATGCATTTCGGGTGGAATTTGATTTCCTACCTTGTTGGAACCCTCATTGTCGGTTTGCAAACTCAGATTCTCCAGAAAATGCCATTTTCTACATTTCAGCAATGTTTTTTGTGATTTTTCTTCATTTTTTCCACTTTTGAAAAAATTTTAAAAATACTTGTGCTTTGAGTTTTGATCTGATTTTTTTTGTGCTTCTGTTTGACCACTCAAAGGAATATCCTACCAATTTTCAATTCATTTGGAGTTCGTTTGAGTATACTTGTAGTTATACCCTATGTTATGCCAATATCACTAGAATTAATGTTTTTTGGTGCATGACTAGGGGAAACCCAAGTGAATTACAACCATTTGACCTTGAGATTGATAGGACATTCCACAGAGGAAGTAGGCATCTTAGGAATCCATCTTTGCATGCTGAATATTCAATGACTTTTCCTGACTCTTCTGATTCTTTTCACATTCCTGACACTCCTCATTCCTTGCATTCTGAGCATACTGTTTATTCTGAGCATTTTGATTTTCATACTGATAACATGGCTCAACCTCCTCCACCTCATGAGAGAACTATGAGTGAGCTCACTGCACCAGAGTTCACTTATGATAGTTTATGCATTCAATACTCCGAGGAGGAAGTTCCATATGTGCTAAAAACTGGTTTAATACACTTGTTGCCAAAGTTTCATGGTCTTGCAGGTGAGGACCTGTGCAAACACTTGAAGCAGTTTCATGTCGTCTGTTCCACCATGAAGCCAGCAGATGTGCAAGAGGACAATGTATACTTGAAGGCTTTCCCTCATTCTTTGGAGGGTAATGCGAAAGACTGGTTGTACTACCTTGCACCCAGGTCCATCCCAAGCTGGGATGACCTGAAGAGATTGTTCCTTGCCAAGTTCTTCCTTGCTTCAAGGACAACAACCATAAGGAAGGAGATTTCTGGCATCAAGCATCAATCTGGGGAGACCCTTTATGAGTACTTGGAGAGGTTCAAGAATCTCTGTTCAAGCTGCCCAAACCATCAGATCTCTGAACATCTCCTTCTGCAATATTTTTATGAAGGTCTGCACCACATGGATCGAAATATGATTGATGTCGCAAGTGGTGGTGCCCTTGGTAACATAACCCCAGCTGCAGCCAGGCAACTAATAGAGAACATGGCTTCAAATTCTCAACAATTTGGCATAAGGAGCGATGCCATAGTTGTTAGAGGTGTTCATGATGTAGGGGCAACCGAGTACACGAAGAAGTTGGAAAGTAAGATTGATGCTCTTACCTCACTAGTCAATCAAGTTGCTTCCAATCAGAGAGCTCCAACTACAAGAGTTTGTGGCCTTTGTACATCTGTTGATCATTTTACAGACTCTTGCCCAGCATTGCAACAATAGGCTGCTGCTTCTTCTTCTACATCAGTGGATACCCCCCAGGCCTATGCAAGAAATATTTTCAACAACAATAGGCCCCAACATAAACAACAGAACCATGATTTGTCAACAAACAAATATAACCCAGGATGGAGGAATCACCCTAATTTGAGATGGCGAAACCATGGTAACCAGCAGCAGCCCCAACAATTTCAAAATGTACAACCACCACCTCCACAACAAAGAGTTGCACCTGCACCACAAGCTGCTATTGTTCCACCTGTACCCACACCAGCTCCTACTGCAGCACCTGCACCTTCTTCTTCTACTTCATTGGAGGAGTTAGTCAGGATGATGACCCTTCAAAATATGCAATTCCAACAGGAGACTAGGGCCTCAATCCAGAGTTTGACAAATCAAATGGGGCAGATGGCCACTCAGCTAAACCAGGCACAGGCTCAGAATTCTTACAAGCTTCCATCACAGACGGTGGAAAATCCGAGAAATGTGAGTGCCATTACATTGAGATATGGGAAGAACATTGAAGTTCCCACTCCCGAGCCTACACCTCCAAAGGAAGTCGACCCTGCCACACTTCAGAGAAAGCGTGATGCTCATGCAGCTGGTCCTTCCACATCTGGTGTGACTTCTATGCCTTCCACCTCTGCTGTTGCACCTTCCATACCTCTTCCTTTCCCTCCAAGAGCCATTCCAAGCAAAAAGATGGAAGAGGTTGACAGGGAGATCTTAGAAACATTCAGGAAGGTGGAGGTGAACATACCTCTGTTGGATGCCATTAAATAGATTCCCAGATATGCAAAGTTCTTGAAGGAGCTATGCACGCACAAGAGGAGGCTAAAGGGAAACAAAAATATCAACATGGGGAGAAATGTGTCAGCATTGATAGGTAAATCTATTCCTCAGGTTCTTGAGAAGTGCAAGGACCCAGGTACATTTTGTGTACCTTGCATCATAGGTAACAATAAATTTGAAAATGTTATGCTTGATCTTGGTGCTTCAATAAATGTAATGCCTCTGTCTATTTTTAAATCTCTTTCTGTTGGACCCCTGCAACCTACGGGTGTGGTGATTCAGTTGGCAAATAGAAATGTTGCCCACCCCGCAATTTGGTTGATGATGTTTTGGTTCGTATTGGTGAATTGATCTTCCCTGCTGATTTTTACATTCTTGATATGGAAGAGGGATTTTCACGTGGTTCTGCACCAATCATTTTAGGCAGACCATTTTTGAAAACTGCACGAACCAAAATTGATGTCCATGCAGGTACTTTGTCCATGGAGTTTGATGATATTGTTGTGCGATTTAACATTCTGGATGCCATGAAATATCCTTAGAGGATCATTCTATTTTTCACGTGGATATTATTGATGATGCTGTTGATGGATTGATTTATGATTTCCACTCTTTGCATGCATTAAAACATTCATTTGTGTTTGAGTTATCTGAATTTGCATGCATTGATGTTCTTAATTCTAATTCTGATTCTGATTCTGATGATGTTGAATATGATGTGGATAATGTTGAATCTACTGAGTTTGACTCTATGGATGTTGTACCTATTGACTTGGATGTTATACAATCAGGTTACACTAACCATATTGTAGGAAGTACATATGCATCTGATTGTTATGCTCAGGTACAAGCTATGGAACCCATTTCTCCCTCCCCTCTGGTTCCTGATATTCAGCCAGCATCCAGTACTCCAAAGTTGAAACCACTGCCAGAAAACCTCAAGTATGTCTACTTAGAGGAGGAGGACAAATTGCTTGTCATCATTTCCACCTCCCTCACTGCTGAACAAGAGCAGAGGTTGTTGCACGTTCTTAAAAAGCATAAGAAGGCAATTGGAAGGACATTGGCTGACATCCTTGGTATTAGCCCATCAACATGAATGCACAAGATATTGTTGGAAGATGGAGCAAAGCTAGTGAGATAGCCACAGAGGCGACTCAACCCTGTCATCTCGGATGTTGTAAAGAAGGAGGTGACCAAGCTTCTACAAGCTGGGATCATCTACCCCATTTCTGACAATCAGTGGGTCAGCCCCATCCATGTTGTTTCAAAGAAGACAGGCCTCACTGTAGTCAAGAATGAAAAAGAGGAGCTGATTCCAACAAGAGTGCAAAATAGTTGGAGAGTTTGCATTGACTACAGAAGGCTAAATCAAGAAACCATAAAAGACCACTTCCCCCTGCCTTTTATTGATCAGATGTTTGAGCGCTTGGCAGGTAAGTCCCACTATTGCTTTCTTGATGGGTTTTCTGGTTATTTTCAAATTCACATTGCACCTGAGGACCAAGAGAAAACCATATTCACTTGCCCCTTTGGCACTTTTGCCTATAGGAGGATGTCGTTTGGCCTATGCAATGCCCCTGGCACATTCCAGCAGTGCATGCTTAGCATTTTTAGTGATTTTCTTGAAAAATGCATAGAGGTGTTTATGGACGACTTTACTATATATGGGTCCTCATTTGATGCATGTTTGGATAGTTTGGACAGAGTTTTAAACAGGTGCATCCAATTTAACCTTGTTCTCAATTTTGAGAAATGTCATTTCATGGTAGAACAAGGCATAGTATTGGGGCACATAATTTCAAAAAACGGCATTGAAGTTGACCCTGCCAAGATCTCAATTATTTCACAATTGCCTTACCCCTCTTCTGTGCAGAGTTTTACAGGCGCTTCATTCAAGACTTCAGTAAGAAGGCCCTCCCACTATCCAACCTACTGCAAAAGGATGTTGAGTTCATCTTTGATGAAGGATCAAAGAGGCTTTTGATTGCCTCAAGAAGGCCCTGGCCACAACTCCAATCATTCAGGCGTCCGACTAGACAGCCCCATTTGAGCTTATGTGTGATGCATCCAACTATGCATTAAGGGCTGTTCTAGCTCAAAGGATTGATAAGCAACTGAGGGTAATCTACTACGCCTCCAGGACATTAGATGTTGCCCAATCAAATTACACCACAACAGAAAAAGAGCTCATTGCGGTAGTTTTTTCACTTGAAAAGTTTCGATCTTATCTGCTTGGTTCTCCTGTTGTTGTGTTTACTGACCGTGCAGCTTTTAAGTACTTGTTAAAGAAGGCAGAATCAAAACCTCGGCTGATAAGATGGATGCTCTGGCTCCAAGAATTCGATTTGGAGATTCGTGATAGGAGCACAAAACCTGGTTGCAGACCACCTAAGCAGGATTCAGAGGTCTATTGATGATGCTTCACCGATTCGGGATGACTTTCCCGATGAAAGTTTGTTACACTCTCTACTTCTTCCTCACCTTGGTTTGCCAACATTGTTAATTATCTTGCTGCTTCTGTTTTTCCTCCCCTAGCATCCAGAGCTCAATGTGATAAACTCAAGAGCGATGCTAGGTATTACATTTGGGATGACCCCTATTTGTGGAAAATATGCAGTGATCAGGTTACCAGGAGATGCATTCCAGACCATGAGATTGACTCGGTCCTCAAATTTTGTCATTCATCTGCACCTGGTGGTCACCTTGGCACATAGAGAACAGCTCGCAAGGTGCTAGATTGCGGATTTTATTGGCCCACCATCTTCAAAGATGCGTGGAGGATTTGTAGCACATGTAAGGAATGCCAACGAGTAGGAGGAGCCATTTCTTGGAGACAATAAATGCCTCAACAACCCATGCTATTTTGTGAGGTGTTTGATGTATGGGGTATAGATTTCATGGGCCCTTTCCCTATCTTTTTTGGTTTCACTTACACCTTGCTTGCTGTTGATTATGTTTCAAAATGGGTGGAAGCCAAAGCCACTAGAACTAATGATGCTCGAGTTGTTGTGGACTTTGTTAGGTCTCACATATTTTGCAGGTTTGGAGTTTCTCGAGCTATTGTTAGTGACCAGGGCACCCATTTTTGCAACAGATCCATGGGGTTTTGCTTCCAAAGTACGGGGTTGTGCACAAACTTTCTACCCCATATCACCCCCAAACTAATGGGCAAGCCGAGATCTGAAATAGAGAAATCAAGAGGATCTTGGAGAAGATTGTGCAACCCAACAGAAAGGATTGGAGTAATAGACTTGAAGATGCTTTATGGGCTCACAGGACTGCTTACAAGGCACCTATAGGGATGTCTCCTTATTGGGTTGTCTTTGGTAAGCCATGCCACCTTCCAGTGGAGATAGAGCATCGAGCCTACTGGGCTATCAAGTCATGCAACTTCTCTCTTGATCAAGCTGGAGAGGAAATGAAGTTGTAGTTGAACAAGTTAGACGAGATCCGTCTGGAGGCATATCATAACTCTATGTTCTACAAGGAGAAGACCAAGAGATTCCATGATAGCTCCATAGCTAGAAAGGAGTTTGTTGTTGGTCAACAAGTTTTACTGTATAACTCCAGACTTGGACTCATGGGGGGTAAGTTGCGATCAAAGTGGATTGGCCCTTTTGTTGTCACTAATGTTTATCCTTATGGTGCAGTTGAAATCAAAAGTCAGTCCACCGATAAGAGCTTCAAAGTGAATGGGCATCGTCTGAAGCCATTCCTCAACAATCCTGCCTTGGTGGATACTATTGTGGAGGAGACTTCCCTACCTGACCCCACTGCTGTTTCACCATGATTCAGGGAGTTTTCTTTCCCTTTCTTTACTTTTATTGCATTTGTCCAGGTCTGTCTGTCTGTTGTTGTTTCCTTTTGTTTGTTTCCTTTTTGTTAATTTGTGTTAGTTAGTGTTATGTTTTTGTTTTTTGTTTGGGACACTCACTTCACTCTTGGAGGATGAGTTGTTGGTTACTTTGTGGACTGATATCCTTGCTTTCTCTTTGCATGTCAAGTTGCTTTTCTGTGTGACCCTGTGTGAGAATTTGAGCCACTCTCTGTTCTTTGACTGTGTGATATATGCCTCTTGAATTCTTGCACAGTGGACTTGGCTTGACTCTTTCTAATGCTTTTCTGATACACATGCATGTTGGGATATGATTTAGGCAATTTTGTTTTGTGAGCCTATAGCTAGATAAGCCTACCTTGAACTGTTTCTGTTGATACCCCTTTTTGAGCTTGCATACCCTTTCATGGTTCTACAGCTCATTACAAGCCCTTAGCCAGAAAAACCATGATTATTCCTACCTTAGGAAATTTTGGAGCTTTGGAATTGTTTTGGGAATGGGTGTTCAACTAAGTGTGGTCGCGCACAACAAGTGTGGTTGTGCGCGCACTTGTTATTGGTTCTTGGAATTGCTCATTTGTACACCAAAGTGGGATTTCAAAATTATTGTTTCTCTGCATGTTCTTTGTAGTGTATAGAAAAACAAAAACAAAAAGAAAACAAAACAAAAAGAAAAGAAAAGAAAACAAAGAAAAGAAATAAAAGGAGTTTGGATTTGAGCATTGTGTGAGAACCGAAGTTGGAAGTGTTGGTGTTTGGGATTACTTTCATGATTGATTGAGACTTATTCCCCATTACTCCTCTATTTCCTTGGTTGCTTAGCTACTTATCCATATGTTCCACAACTTGTCCTCAGCCCCATTACAACCTTGAAAAGTCCTTCTCATCTTGACCCGCATGTGTTTCTGGTTTGGTTGTTGGTTCTAGAGGCTTGCCAAGTCTGTTTGATGTTTGTTTTTCAGGGGTGCTTTGAGAGTAAACAATAGCCTAGAGATTTGAGTGATACAGTGCATATTTTGTGAGGTTATGTTGCTTTCAATTCTCTCTTTGAGCTGAACTAAGTACTTGACATGTTTTGAACTGTTTGGATGATGTTCATGGATACCTTGCAGCTTTGAATCCTTCTCTGTTGTATGTGTTTCCTTGTGTCTTTGTTGAGTCTGTTTGTCGTGTGTCTTTTTGTCTCTCTTGTTATGTTTATGATGTCCTTGCTTTGCTTTACTCTTTAATTTTGCCCAGGAGTGCAAAAGGGTAAGTGTGGTCGATTTTGATGAGTCATTATTTTCTTCCAATCCACTAGCCTTTGTGCACCCATTAGACAGTTGTTCAGTGCTTAATTGTTCGTCTTTAGAGTGTTTTTCAACTGTTGAGCTTTATTGGGCCACTGTTCCGAATTTGGACTAATTTCACATTATTTGGCCTAATTTTTGTTTTTAATTATTTTTAGGCATTTGAGGTGAAGCAATTTTGGAGCTTGGACATCAATATTCAGTTGAAGAGAGTTGCCACATCATTTCCACATCATTTCCATGTCATTTCCACGCCAACAGAGTGAATGGGCCAACATTTGAGGCCCAAAGTGGCATTTTTGTAATTTTGCAGCTCATAATGACAATTTTGTAAATAATGAGTGGTAGGGTAAGGTGACCACGAGTTTTAGGTCTGCATGAAGGCACCAGCCGCTCCTTCATCTTCAACCTCTCTTCAAAACCTCCATTTTCGTTCTCCAAGCTTCCATGGAGGTGCCCCTTGCGGTTTTTCACGTTTTTAGCTCATTTTTACCGTTTTTATGCATATTTGACAGCACCCATTGAGGGTTTTACGTTTTGAATTCGTTTTCTTGCTTGGGCAGTTCATTTTTTGGGTTTTATACACTTGGAACAACACCCATTAATGGGGTTTTCGCATTTATATATGATAGCACCGTTTTGCATTCCATTGAAGCTTTAAAATCTCTCTTTTTGCTCTTAATTTGCGTTTTTCAGATTTCATAAGTTAGGGGTTTTTGATTCTGTTTTTGTGATTCTAGAATTGTGGTGTCTAATTGCTCATTTCCATGTCTAGCTAATTTCGTGTATTGACTCCTTGATGAAAAATGAAATGAAGCTTTGAGGTTGTGCTTGCTTGTGAAATTTGTCATGTCTCTTTGTTCTAATTCGGGAATGCATTGTGATGAATCTGTTTGTGCTTAATTTACAGAGTAATTGCATGTGTTTGGGTTAAGTTATGTTCATGCTTAATTTATGTAACTTGGCTGTCACGAATTTAAGGATATGTGCATTGCTTAATTGCATAATGAAGCTAGATTGTAATTTTCGCTTAGTGGATTATTATCTAGTGGATTGAGAGAAGGCAGAGGTGTTAATTTGGTGACCTATGATAAGCAAAATTGCGTTTGAATCAAGGATGTCAATACGGTTTTAATCACTTTTCGCATTCAATTAATCTGTTGATTAGCATTCTGAATTTGTCTGCCAAACCCCCCCTGTGTTGTATTGTTGTGTTCATCTGGAAATTGAAGCTTTGAATGAAAATATTGGTTGTTGGGAGACGACTTGGTTCACTTTCATATACTGCATTTATTCTGTTTTAATTTGGTGGGGTACGGCCTCTATCACTTTGTCAGGTCAAAAAGAAATACTACAGATCTGCTTATCAAAGGGTTGATGCATCAACAACAAGTATTTGAGTCGTTGAGGAGAATGAGACTATAGCCCATAAATTAGTTGCAACAATGGACACCCATCTCCACATGAATGGTGATCCCATGGAATGGACTTCAATGGGTAACAACGAAGTTGTTGTTGACTAAAGTACACCAAATAATTTGATTAACTTTTATGTCTCATTCCTATGACGAGGTGTACTATAAATTGGGGCAATAGTAAGGTTGAGGTATGTGCATTATTATGCTTATTTTATAAAATACCTCTTAATAAACCCAATGACAATTATTGTAGGGGTGTGAGTCACAAATCACCCTTTGAGAGTTTACCTAGTGAGTGTGATGGTAGGGCCGCCATTGTGAGACATGGGCAAGTCTCTAAGTGACACTCATGAAACAAGATACATGCACAAGGCCGTAACGTGCACCCACTGATTAGAACCTATAATGAACACTGATATTGCATGTATTATTTACTAAAACCCGGTCATAGGAGATGTAGCTCAAGGCTATTAAGTCTCTGCATTTTCTAAGGTGGAAGTTTATAAGCACTAGGTGTAAGGATCAGACCCGGAAGATTCCTTACGCTGAACTACAATATTTTGTTTTAAAAGATAATATATTTTGTTTTATTTTATTTTTTTAAATTATATGGGAGATTGTTAGAAATAATTTAATATAATTTAAAAAATAAATAATTAAAATAAAAAAAACTTATGGTTACTCATGTTTTTATAGACCTTTAATTTATGGGTTAATGTTTTTTATGACTAATAATTATATTCTTATTACAATTTACTCCTTTGTCTCCCTTTTCTACATATAAATACCACCTAGGTGCATGAGGAAAAATACAACAACAGAGACAACAAACACTAGAGTTTTCTAAAAAATGTTCTTCTTTTCTTCTTTATATTATCTTTAAGACAGTGGTGTTCATAAGGTTCAGAGATCCTTCGCTGCACTCGATCGATCTGATGGGTTGTTGTATCTTGGGAGAGAAACACATATGATTTGAAACATATATGATTGGGTATTTGTTTAGCCTTATGCAATAGGAGCGTTTTCTCTCTAAGGATAGCGCTATACATGCCTCAACCCAGGCTATTTCTACTCCTTACCTCATTTATTTTTATCCATTATTTACTATTATGATAATAATTTTATTATTAATAGTATTATATCTCTGATTAATATTCTTTGATTCAGATACATGTTATTATTATTATTGCTCTAATAATTATTATTATTATATTATTTCATATTTTGATTATTACTAGTATTATTTGAGTAATCATTTTCTAACAATGTTTTGTAGAAATCCAACTACTGTAATGGAAAGGAGGAAAAAAATGAAAAACTAAGGCAAGCTAACATCAAAGAGGCATGTGAAAAAAATTTAAAGGCCTCGATTCATCAATATATTGCTTGATTTTAGAACCAAGTAGGCTTGTCATTCAACCTTGTAAAGTTGAAAAGTTTTCAAGATATGATTGATGTCATAAGTGCTTATAGACCTAATTTACCCACTCCTAGTTATCATGAAATCAAAGTTCCACTTCTCGACAAGGAAGTTTAGTACACTAAGAAGTTGTTGCAAGATCATAAATTTTAATGAAGTAAACATGGTTGTTCTATTATGTCAGATACATGGACTGACCGAAAGCAACGATGATTGATTAACATTGGCGTGCTCCCCTACAGGGACAATGTTTATTAAGTCCATTGATGGTTCAAACTTTGTGAAGACAGGAGAAAAACTATTAGAGATGCTTGATTCCCTTGTAGAGGAGATTGGAGAAGAAAATGTTGTTTAAGTTATAGAAAATAATGGGAGCAATTATGTGTTGGCTGGTAAGTTGTTAGAAGAGAAAATACCCTTTCTCTATTCGACTCATTATGTTGTCCATTGTATAGATTTGATGCTTGAAGACATTAGAAAGTTTCCTTTGATAAAGAAGACAATTCAAAGAGAAGTTAGTCTTGTTAGCTTTATCTATAGTCATTCTAGTACCTTGAGTCTATTGAGACAATTTACAAACAAAAGGGAATTAGTAAGACAAGTCATTACAAGGTTTGCTACCTCTTATTTATCATTACAAAGGTTGCATCAAAAGAAGGGAAATTTGAGAAAGATGTTCACTTTTGATGAATGGAGCAATAATAAGCTATCTAAGGAAACGAAGGGAAGGGAGGCTACAAAAATTGTTCTTATGCCTTCATTTTGGAATCAAGTAGTATTTACTCTCAAAGTCATGGCTCCTCTTGTTCATGTGCTTCGTCTAGTTGATGGAGAAAGAAAAGCAACTATAGGTTATATATATGAAACAATGGAGAAAGCCAAGGAAACAATAATGAAGTCATTCAACAACGATGAAAGTAAATACAATGATGTATTTACAATCATTGGTAACAGATGGACATGTCAACTTCATTGCCCCTTGCATGTTATTGGTTACTCTTTTAACCTAGAGTTCTTTTATTCCAACCCAGACATGGAATATGATTTGGAAGTTACAAATGGATTATATGACTGCATCAGGAGGTTGGTGCCAAGTAAATATGTGCAACAAATTTTTTTAACTAAGTTGTCTCTTTATAAGAGTGCAAATGGACTCTTTAGTGATGATTTTGCCAAAGAATCAAGGAATACTACAACCCCAAATGAGACATTTACACACTTTGTAAATTGTGCTAAAATATAATGGTTGCATTCTAAGTTAGTTTCTTTGATTGTGTAGCTCAATGGTGGAAGAATTATGGGCATGCAACTCCCAACTTACAAAAGCTAGCAATCAAGATTTTAAGTTTGACATGTAGTTCATCAGGATGTGAGCGAAATTAGAGGTTTTTGAGCAAGTAATAAGACATGACTCATTTTATTATTATCTTGTAAAGTGTAGATAGAAATTAATTCACATATTACTTATTCATAATGCAGATTCATTCAAAGAAAAGGAATAGGCTAGACCATAAAAGGTTGTATGATTTGGTTTATATAAAGTATAATCAACAACTTGTTCAAAGATATGATATTAGGAATGAAATATATCCAATTATATTGAATGACATTGATGAATTTAATGAGTGATTAGTGAGAGAAGTTGATGATGATAACAATAATGAAGATGAGGGTAATAAGTTGGTTTTTGATGATGATCCCAATCTTAACAGGGCAATTGTTTATTAAGCTTAAGGTATTGAAGAATCATTAGTTTATACAAAGAGAAAAACAACTAATAAAAGAAAGCAACCATTAAGTAGTGATATTGTTATTGAATCTTCCCATGCTTCTAAGAAAGGTTCAAGTGCAACTCCAACTCCAACACAACCCAAGAACGGTAAAGAGAAGACTCAAATTTAAGTTCAAAATGAATTGTGTGATAAGGGGAAGCGGAAGAGGGATATACTCCATTGGATAAGGACATTGAAAACAATTATATTAGAAAAAGAATATGATTAGAGATGGCAAATAAACCTGTCCCCGTGGGTATTGCCCGAACCCGTCCCCGTTTTGACGGGGAATCCCTGCATTGACTGGGTATGGGTATGGGTATGGGGAATCCCCAATTTTTTTGATTGGGTATGGGGATGGGGATGGGGATGGGGATGAATATATCCCCGTCATAATACGCGTCCCCGCCATATCTCCATCCTCTTTTAAATTATTAAAATATTCACAATTAATTAAGTAACCCTATTCTTTCTATTTTTTATTTCTTCTAAATATTTGGTTTGTCATGAAACTCATTCACATCTCCAATATATTTTTTATCTTATCATAACCTTTATGTAATTATGTTAAAATGATGTATGTAAATTAAAAAAAAGTTATGTCTAACATTTGAATATTTCTATTATTTTTTAATATTTTATTTATTGTATATTTTCCTTTCACATGAAAATGTTTAATACTCTCAATTTAAGTGTTTAATAGAATAAACATTTCATTTACTAGGTAATATAAAAATAATTCTTTACTTATTATTATTAATTTTTGTTTTATTTGAACTCTTTTATTTCGCTAAAACAATTTTTTTTATTTTTCAACTATTGAGTATATATGTTGATATTTGAAAAGTTTTCTTAGATCTCTAAGATATTTTTCGTCTTATCATACCCTTAATTATACATTTGTTTTTCTTTGTGCAATTCCTTCCAATAGTCTTCAAATTGTTT
>Ga0209589_1007982_pt1 | contig 16720 bp, 6 predicted proteins | sample CowpeawhiteBW_FD_187525 | JGI IMG/M metagenome (GOLD analysis project Ga0209589, IMG submission 187525) | Root nodule microbial communities of legume samples collected from California USA - Cow pea white BW (SPAdes) (version 2) | ecosystem: Host-associated > Plants > Roots > Nodule | place: USA...
TATAAATAACTTTTATTTACTACAATATAAAAATTTAATGTAATTGCTATGAATATTTTTTTGTCACTATCCAACATATATTGAAGTTCAAAAGATACAAAATCTATGTCAAAATTTTATTATTATATTTATTATTTGTTCTTTGTGTCATTTTGATCAAGTGACGTATTATAACTTTTATTAGTGTATAAAAAAGAGATTCATTAGAATTTAAATAATTGAAGTAAACAAACATTTAAAATATATTTTAATTTGAATATTTGTTTTCCTTTTATATTTTTTTGAAATATTTTTTAATTTTATCAACTAAGTTCATCAATGTTGTAGTTTACAAATTTAATAAATGTTTTGGTTCTCATAAAAATTTATTTAGTATTCTAATTTAAAATGTAGACAATTATAATTTATTTTAAAGTATTTGATATGGAAGAAATAATCATTCTCCTAATATTAAATATTTGATAATATTATGTTTTCTTTACCGTAATTTTTTTTCTTTTATAAAAAATAATATTAGTTAGAACACGGGTACGAGTATGGGTACGAGATTATATCCGTTACCCGGTGGGGATGAGAATGGAACAAAAGTTTGATACCCGCTGGATTTGGATTTGGGTATGGGGATGGGATGAATTTTTGATGCGGGGATGGGTATGGGATAACGAAACCCGTCCTCGCCCCGCCCCGCCCCGTTGTCATCCCTAGTTGAATGATATTATTTCTTTGGACGTGTCACTTTGATATCCATCTTTTAAACTGTGTTAATTTAGTCACTATTTTTGAAAATATATCTGTTATATTTCTTTCATAAAGTAATTATTAATATTATCAACGATATTAATATTTAAAATTACTTATAAAATTAAGTATTAGTATTTATATTAAAATTTAATGATAAAAGTCATAAACAAAATTAACGGTATTATTAACTTTTTTTCTAAAAGAAAAATTTTAATTGAAATTATTTTCAAAAATTAAGTTTTAATTGACAATTTCTTAAAAATAAATATTAAACTAACACACGTGAACAAAATCATATATTATACGACTAATTAAACATATTTTTTATGTTTTGAAAAATAAATTCTGGAATTGATCGGATTCCGGAAGTAATTGCCCTGGTAGAAGACCACTAAGCCTTCCTCTTCTGATCTTAAAAATTTATATTTTACATGAATTTAGTTCCTAAAAGATTACACTTTTATAATTCAGTCTCTAAACTCATAAAGTTCAGTTGGAATCAAATTTTTTTTAACTAATGTTAAGATTGAAAATTAAATTTTTGAATAAGTTCAGGGAATGTGTAACAATGTTTATATAGTCTTTAAATAAGTAAATTTCATAACAATGCTCAGGAGCTCCTTTTGAAAAAAACAAATACTTAATATTAATTATCTTTGCCAATTATTTTAATTTGTATTTAAAAAATCTTAATTTATAATGCATACTTTCATTTAAAATAACTAAATAAATTATGAAAAGTCATGAGAAAAAGGTAAGTAAAAGTTTAACATTCTTCTTAAGTTGACACGATTGTCGATTTGATGACTACATTTTTAAGATTTGCGACTTTTGTAAATTTTTAATATATTATACGTTTTTGAAAAAAGATTAAATAATTGATTAAGAGTATTCACAAGGATGATAAAAATATTCGTAGATAGAATTTATGGGGATAGTTAGTATGTTTTTTTATAAAAGTGGGTCATTTTGACTCATTTATTATAAAAATGGATCAATTTACTAATTAATTATATGACATGGTCAGTTTATTAATGATTTGATTAATTCTTTTACAAAACTTTGATTTATTATTATAAAGATGGGTTAGTTTACTAATTAATTACATTGTAGATTTAAAATATCAAAATTTTTATAAAATTTTATTTAAAATATTTTTAATCAAATTTTATTATTATAAATTTTATAATAAAATCTAAAATATTAAGTTTTAAAATATAAAAATGTAATTAATTAGTAAAGTGACTCATCTTTGTAATAAATAAATCAAAGAGACCCATTTTTGTAAAAGAACTAGTCAAATCATTAGTAAACTGACCCTACCATTTAATTAATTAGTAAACTGACACATTTTTGTAATAAATGGGTCAAAACCACCCACTTTTGTAAAAGAACCTAGTTAGTACATGCGAGTATTTATTAATTGCGAGTAACGGGTAATAGGTTTTTAATACCAGTTTATAAATGGGTCAGGTACGAATATCATCCTACCCGTACCCGTGGGTATTTATTAACTGCAAAAAATTAAAATTAAAATTAAATTTATATTTTATTAAGTTAAATTTAATTAAAACTAAAATTAAATATATATTTTATTAGGTTAAATTTAATTAAAATTAAAATTAAATTAAATTAATATTTTATTTTTATAATTTTATTTAAAAAATTTAAAATATATGTTTTTAAAATATTCGCATGTATGCATGTATCTACGGGTACCCGTGAATTTAAAAAAAGATCACAAATTTTTTAGGTTGTGTTTGCATATAAAAATTTATTATTCAAGATGATGGATGAAACTTATTTGCTTCCGGAGATTAGACATGATATATGCATATGAATTTGAACGTGAATAAAATATTCCCATCTTTACATAAATGAAGAAATTAGAAGAGAAAGACACCTAAGCTCATACCCATCTACTTAAATGTCCATAAGTTTTTTAAAATTCCAACTTAACACATTTCATGCTTTTACTTAAATGCCTAAAATTTTTAAATTGAAACTTACCTTAGTTTAAGTGATTTTTCAATTATACAGTAATGCATGTTTATATTCTATTAAAGTACTTTCAATTAATGTTGGTTGTTTCTTTTTTTGATCTCATGTTATGTACTTACGAAAAAAATAGTTATAAAAAGGTTATTACTTAAATATGACATGCACAAATTAATAATCAAAATTATTTAAATAATAATAATAATTCTTGTAGATAATTAACAATAATAGTAATAGTAATATTAATTAGATTAATAATAATAATAATAACATTACTAATATAATAATAATATTAAAACTAATAATAATAATATTATTATTAATAATAATACTAAAAACTAATAATAATAATAATAATACTAAAACTAATAATAATAATTATATTTTATTTTGTATTAATTTTAACAATAAGGGTAAATTTGTAATCTAACATTTTTATCTATTAAAATATTATTTTATATCTATCATATTCATAAAATTATTTACAAATTTTCACAAACTTTATTTTCAATATTCTTCACTTTTACATCTTTATCCATGAAACAAACAACCTCATTTTTCTCTCTTCATTTCTTTAAATTTATCAATTTATTCTTTCTCAAATCCATCATTAAAAACAAACGTATCCTTAAATAGGTACCATTTGTAAGTAATTTTCTTTTTTTACATATTAGATTACAGGTAAACATTATTTATATATGATCTGACCTCTTGTCATCCATACTTACACTTTTAAAAATAAAAAAAATACTCCTTAAAATTCTCTTTTATAATTAAACTAGACTTGGTCCATATATGCCAAACTTATCACCTGGCCATATCTATGATCATCATCATCTTCAAATCACTTCTAATTTTAATATTAATTTCATAATCTTCTGCAAGTTGAATTATATGCACTTAATATGATTTTTCCTGATAGAATTGAAAAAACGTAATCGAATTAATAAAAGAATATTTTTTTTCGACTTTTAGTCCATATAATTTTGTAATTACATACATTTTCTTAATGGTCCGATTTGGTTATTTATTTTTGAAAAATTAGAGCTTATATTTTTCTTAAAACCTAGGCCAGGGTAGAGCAAGGGTTTTAGCGTGAGAAGCAGCGAACTCCTCCTCGTTCGGAGGCACAGCCATGGCAGCCGTTTCGCGCTTGTTCGTGATCCCAGCGGCGAGGCCCGTTCTCGCCAAAACCATATGCTTCATGTCCTCTTTTTCATCTCGCACGCTCGAACCGTGCGAACCGTCACCTTCCCCTGCGCGCTCCGAGGAAGAATCGCGAAACGTGAGGGTTTGGGCATGGTGGGACTTCAAGAACTGCCACGTGCCCCCGGATTTCGACGCCTCCAAAGTCGCACCGACAATAATGGAGGCAGTGAGAGCAAACGGAATCAAAGGACCTCTCAACATCACCGCTTTCGGCGACGTTCAACAACTCCCCAGGGCTCACCAGGAAGCACTCGCCTACACCGGCGTTCGCTTCATCCACGTCTCCGACGGTTCTTGTTCCTCCCCATCCCTCACTATTATTCTGTTTCTCTTTACTTTCCCATCTTTCATTTACTATAATGCCCTGTTGCAGAGGGAAGAAACAGTGCCGACATTCTCGTTGATCTAATGTATTGGGTTTCTCAGAACCCTCCGCCGGCGCACATATTTCTGATATCCGGCGATAGAAACTTCGCTGGCACGTTACACCGCTTGAGAATGAGTAATTACAATATCTTGCTCGCTACGCCGGAGAAAACTCCCACTGTTCTCCACAGTGCTGCCACTATAGCATGGATGTGGGATTCGTTGCTCAACGGAGAAAGTCTTACTGGGAAGGTCCTCAACCACCCTCCTGATGGGCCTCTTGGCTCTTGGTATGGAAGCTACAAGGAGCCGGTGACGGTGGCGGATCCGGCGACGGAGGAACCGGTCACAGTTGCAGCTCCGCAGGCTACCTCGTTGCCCAATGTGGAGGTCTATGGGCCTTCTAAGATCACGGTTCCTAAGTCGGTTTTGACGAAGATTTGCAATATTTTGAGTTCGCATCCCAAAGGGATGAGCATTGGTAATCTTCGCGGTGAGTTGATGAAAAATCATGTGCGTTTGGATAAGAATTGGTATGGACATAAAAAGTTTTCCCGCTTTCTGTTGTCGTTGCCACAGGTAGATCTTCGGTCTACTGGTGATAGTTCCTTTAGTGTACATTTGGTTCCTGTGGAATCCATGGAACCATGTAAGAACAGCTCTTTGGAATCAACAGTTTCTGATGCTACGAATGAGGAGAAAGGATGTGCAGAGGCACCAAAGGTAAATTGTGAGGGTAAAAGTAAGGTTAGGGATGCTGACGGGAAATTGTCAATTGCCTCGGTCTCTGAAAGGAGTATGGGTGACGATTTAAAATCAGTACAACCGGGGCCTTCAAAAGGGAGACCTGTTGAGGAAAATGAGTTGCGGAAGTCTGCTGTGGATGTGGGTAATGCTCCACAGTCAGAAACTGAACTGCCACATGAGGACAGCAAAGATTCCAAAACTAAGATGGATACCCTAAAAAAGAGTTGTAAAAAATTGTCTGCTAATAACACTGCTAGGTCTAAAGTTGCTGGTATGGAAAAACATACAACTAAAGACAATCTCTCTGCTGGAAATGATCAATCGATGGTGGAAAACAATGTTATGGCTAATTATGAGTCTGGAAATTTTGAAGCAAAGAATAAATGTGAGAATCGAACTAGTAAGGAGGTTGACGATGTTTTTCCAAGCCTATCTCCACCAATTGATGACTCTGAGGCCGCCCAAAAGCCTGTCGGAAGTGCTGAAACTAATAAAAGAAGTCCAACACTGTTTCATTGGATTAGACGGTGGTGGCCATTTGGAAAAAACAATGAAAAATATGATGATTTGACGGCTCATCAGAGGGAGGGGGTTAGTCATGTTGAGGATTCCAAGTTATCTGAACTGGAGCAGACTGTTAGTCAAACTGAAGAGGCCAAATCGTCTGAACTGGATCACACTGTAAGTCAATCTGAAGAACCCAAGTTATCAGAACTGAATCAGAATGGTAGTCATTCTGGAAAGCCTGAGTTATTTTCCAGTGTTTCCTTTTGGAATGATATGGAATCTTTTATGTTTGCACCCAAAGGATCATTTCTTTTCTCCCAGTCAAGAAGCAGGTTAGTGTGCAATTTAGTTTTGTACCGATCATGTAAATTTTCCCGTGCTTTGGATAGTAGAAAACTTTAGGCCTCCACGTATTCATTCGTTCCTTGTTCTAGTCTAGGTCTCAACTACCAAAGAAAAGAAAACATTATAGCAAACTAATTATATCACAAAGTCTGTTGAAAGTGTACCTTTGATATATATGTAATCATTGTGTAGCTACTCTGTGAAAGCGTAATTAATCACTTTATGCTACGTATGATTTCTGCCAGGGAGGATGTGGCGCAAAGGTTACAAAATGGAGGACCCCTGCTTCTCAGATCGCTCCCCAAAAAGGATATCCTTCAATTGGTTGAAATGTTAATAGCAGACAAAAAATGGTTGGAGGAAAGGCCGTCCCAAGCATTACCTTTTAAGCTAACTCAGCCAGTTCATAAGAATTTATCGGTGGACCAATCCCATGGTGGCAATGGTTTGAGATCTATCTTTCTACGCAGATCATCACAATCTCTAGAACATGATGTGGGGAAACACAATCAGAGTGTTCCTCATACACGCATTTCTGCAGCGGCTGTTGAAACAAAACGTATTGAGAGATCTAGAAATGATATATTAGATGACTGTCAGAAACTTGTTAATGAAATAGTAAGGGAACACCCAGAGGGATATAATATTGGTTGTTTCCGAAGACTATTTGTTGATAAGTATGGCTATCATCTTGATATACAGAAGCTTGGTTATCAAAAATTGGCATCCTTGCTACAGATAATGCCTGGGGTTAAGTTTGAGTCTACTTACATGTTTCCTTCTATTCCTGCTGCATGTGATTCTGATTCTGATACTATCCTCAAAACTAAAGCAATCGCTGATAGTCATACAGTCTCCAACTCAGACAGCGAATTATCTGAGTCAACCCTGGAAGATAATGACATGGAATCTGCATTGGAGGAGTTGGGTCCTGTTCCTATAAAAAATTTAGACAAGAGTGGTTTGAGTTTAAAGTCAAGTCAGAAAGCTATAGAACTAGATATATCAAAATCAAAGCATCCTGGTTATGAACTTGTTCTATCAGATGACGATACTTCTGCATCTGAAGGAGATCACTCCTATTTAACTCAATCTGAAGATCAGAGGAAATCAATTTGTAATGAACGGGACAGTTCGTTTTGGCAAACTATGGATTTGTGGCACAGCTGCAAGGAAGGAGAGAATGATGTCACAAAGTCAGACAATGTTGACAGCTTGAATGTTTCTCTGACTCATATTTTAAATTCATCCCGTGACCCAACCACTGCTTTCCCTTCCAAAACATCATCAAATTACACAGATAAACAAAGGGCTCACAAGAACTATAACTTCGTTCTTGATACAGTCTTACCTGACAAGGATGAGTCAAAGAAAACTGATGAGTCAAAGATGCAAAAACAGAGTAATTCCTGCTGCAAGTAGAACCCGAGTCTTAGACTTCCACAATAAGAAATTTGGGATGCCTGGTCTAAGATTACAGATAGAAGGAGATGGTGGTACTATTCTTCACGCGAAGGAATTACTGTTTTTGCTGGCCAGGCCCTGGCATTTCAATTGAGGAAGATTCAGATGGTTGCTATTGCAACTCCAGAAATTCTTCCCATTTTTACATTTACTATATTGTGAATCTTTACAGTTGGAACAGCTGAGTTTTATCTTACTAGGTAATAGGAAATTCTTGACTGCTGGAGCATGTGAGTTTTGGTGTTTACGTGCTGTCTTGGCAGGAACCCTCCTTCGAATAAACAGCTACACGACTTGGTATATCCCTTTTCTTTTCCTTCCCCTTTTGGTTCTTGGTCCTTCTGCACTACCGATGCTATTTCTCTAGCTAACGATGACCCTGAATTCTTGTTTTTCTAATTATCATGTGGAACCACGGTAAGTCTTTTGTTTCTAACCTAAAAGATCTCGTTTAGTTTAAAAACTTTAATATATGTGAATTTTACAACTTTAACATTGTATATTAGTTTTCTGGAAATGTTTACTGATCTCAATGTTGTCATTCATGTGCACACACTACTGGATCTGCATTCCATGGAGCACGATGTTCACCTAGTAGTGTTAACTGATTTTGTTAAATACTTAAGTTGAATTATGTATGACCTATGTGCAAAAGTCTAAAATATACTATAGGCTATAGCATTTGGTTCAAGTATTGGACCATGATTTCGATAATTTGACAAAGTTCATCACTAGAAATATTACAACTCTTCAATAATAACCAGATTCTATGTATGTAAATGCTTAAACTTATGTTTTAATCAATTACTTTGATATATAGAATAATAATATCTTAAAATAAGGAAGAGTCTAGTAATTATGTGTTAAATATGTAATAGTAGGTTTAATATTAAGTAGGTAATGTATTAATCAAGGGGCACATAAGTAATATTACTCATTATTTTATTAAAGGGCTATCAGTGATATTGTTAACTTATACTAAGTGATTTAAGAAAAAACTTTTTTTTTTCTTATATTCATTTACCTAGTGGCTTTAAATCATTAAGTGTTAGAAATTAAAATATTTTTAAAAAATTTGTTAATTTGCACAATAATATTAATTGAAAGAAAATACTCAATTCTAAAATGTTATTTTGTAGGTCTTTACATCATACATATACAAATTATATAAATTAAAAAATATATATAATAAATATAATTTTATTATTATTATTATTATTTGAACTTAAGTATTATTGTTATTTTGAAAACTATGTTTAATGTAGTTGAATTTTATTTGTTTATATTTAAATATTTTAAAAAATTACTGTAAAACAACAAAATTCACCATTAGAAAATATTTTTAAACATTTTAAAGATATTAAATTTAGCTACGTGATGCTAAAAAAGTTGAATTTGATAGCCTCACTATAACCTAAATTAAACACTTTCTGCTAGTACTAGAATAATGACACTATTATGATTATTATAACAATATTTACTTTTGGATTACCGTTGGCCATAAAATGTATTTTATGAACTAAATTAAAATGCAGGCTATGCTTATATATACTAAATAATGTAATATAGTGTTTCCATCTTATTATAATATAATGCATAATAATTTAAATAATAACTATTTTATTGAAATATACCAACTAATTTAAAACGTGTGTGATAGTTGTACTTTGAAAATTTAAATTAATTCATTTAAAATAAAAGCTTATATAATCAACAATATTTTAAATTATTTTTAAAATATTAAGTTTGATTATTTTATATCATTATAGTTTTAAATTTATCAATCTCGTTATATTTTAAAATTTTAAATCCATTTGTAGTTTATCCTTTTTAAAATCTTTTTTTTTTTTTCAATTCGTGAATTTTAAAAACAGTATTCTTTTAATATTTGTCAACTGTAGTTAGTATGAGCCGATAAACCATAACAATTTTACAAGACATAAATTGTTTTTAATTGATTTTCATTTTATAATATGATTTTTTTTCTTCTTCCATCATCACCAATAAATCACCCACCGAACCATTCCAGACACAAAGCAAAATCAGTCCAACCTGGCCATTGAGAACCTGGCCATTAATATTTGTCTAACTTTCATATCTATTAGAAATTAAAAATGATAAAATTTAACACCAAACAAATTTATTATATTAAGATTTTAAAACTAAAATTAACTACAAAACAAAATGCTAACCGTTTTTACGATAGTCAAAGTTGTATTTTTTTTTTGTTTAGTTCACATCAGCTATCAACTTAAAAATCACAAATTTTAAAATCTAGAGATTAAACGACAAATTTAAATTTGGAAGAGCAAAATAAAAAACTTCGTACTCAATTGAGACATATTTAAATGGCAAGTTCTCTAAAAATGCAGTGATATTTATTATTATTATTATTATTATTATTATTATTGTTATTAAACTTTTAATGTTTATAAACTCTATTTAAATAAATAAATTAATTTAAAAATAAAGCATACTTTGTATACACACTCTATTTTATTGTATTCATGGTATAATAGTAATTTAAACAATAAGTGGATTTTTTATAAACATGATAATATTTTAAATTATCACGGTCAATTTAACTAAAAAAATGATATATAATATTATAAAATTGTGATAAAAAAAAATCTTAAGTGTGTTTTAAAATTATCCTTATAATTTATCTTTCATGAAACAGTTTATTTTTAAAAAATTAATAACTTAAATACAAATTTTATATCATTTTCCACAAATATTTCTCAATAGTTATTTTTTTAAATACCATTGATATTTTTTATGATGTTGATGTGTATTATTTTAATGTTTAACTTTAACCGCAAAATTTTATCTTTACTTATATTTAAAATTTACTAAATATTTATAGATCATTAGTTCTCAACTATGTATAGTTTTTTTTTACAATATTATAATATAGTGTTATCATATTTTATATATATATATATATATATATATATATATATTTTTTTATATTTATAAGAGTATCAAAGTATATTTACAAAGTCAAGTGTAACTTTATCAAATTCAAACAATACATATAATTAAGAGTGTAGATAGTTGGGTTGGGTGTAGGTAAAAATTGTCGCCCAGCCCTAATCTAATAAATAAATTCATGAGTTGGTAAGTTTCTATATTTTTTATTAGATTTAACGTGATGGTAACGAATAAGGTAGAGACGGATTTCGCTATCTCATACTCATTTTTGTAGAAAGAATTTATTCCCATTCTAATATCTAAATCCATCGGATAACGAGTATAATCTCGTACCCATACCTGTACCCTGTTTTCTTATTACTTCAATATTAATTTTAATTATTTTTTATAAAATAATAAAAAATCACGGTAAAGAAAAAAAATAATATTATCAAATATTCAATATTAGAAAGATGATTATTTCTTCGATATCTATTTTGAAATAAATTATAATTGTTTACATATTATATTAGAATACCAAATAAAATTTCAAAACATTTATTAAATTTGCAAATATTAATGAAATCTAGTTGATAAAATTTTAAAATATTTAAAGAAAAGAGGAAAAATAAATATTCAAATTAAAATATTTGAAATGTTTGTTTACTTCAATTTTTTATACACTAATAAGAGTTATAATACATTACTTGATAAAAAATGATGCAAAGAACAAATAATAAAGCATAATAATAAAATTTTGACATAAATCTTGTATCTTTTGAACTCCAATCTATGTTGGATGGTGATAAAAAAATTTATGACAATTACATTAAATTTTCATATTGTAGTAAATAAAAGTTAAGTTATTTATACAATTATAGTGAAAAAATTTACGTATGATTGATAATGAGTTAGAAAATAAAAAATAATTAGATAAAATGTATCAAAAAAGTATTCTACATCATGAAAATAAACAACAAATAAAAATAATAAAAAAAATTAACAAATGTGTGTCTTAGAAACAATTTGAAATACTATTGAAAAAAATCATACAAAGAAAAAATGAATGTATAATTAAGTATATGTAAGATGAAAAATACCTTAGAGATCTAAGAAAAATTTTCAAATATCAAGATATATATATACTCAATGGTTGAGAAATAACAAAAATTGTTTTAGCGAAACAAAAGAGTTATTCAAATAAAACAAAAATGAATAATAATAAGTAAATAATTTTTTTTATATTACATAGTATATGAAATGTTTATGCTATTAAACACTTAAATTGAAAGTATTAAACATTATCATGTGAAAGAAAAATATACAATAAATAAAAATATTAAGAAATAATAGAAATATTCAAATGTGAGACATAAATTTTTTTTAATTGACATACAATATTTTAACATAATTATATAAATTTTATGATAAGATGAAAAATATATTGGAGATACGAATGATTTTCGTAACAAACCAAATAATTAAAAGAAATAATATATATATATATATATATATATATATATATATTAATTGTGAATATATTTTAATAATTTAAATGAGGACGCAGATATGATGGGAACGAGTATTATTACGAGGATATGTAGATCCTGTACCCATCTTCATACCCAATTGATAAAGTCGGGGATTTTTCGTAGCCATACCCAATTAATGAGAGAATTCTTCATCAAGACGAGAACGAGTTTGGATAATACCCACGAGAGCAGGTTTATTTGCCAATATTTATGTCTAACTCAATTGATGAATTTGGATTAAGTTAATTGATTCAAATGTTTTAATTTTTTTTTAAATTTGTATTTTTAAAACATTTTTTAAAAATAAACTATAATATCTATACCAAAAGAATAAAAAAAAATTAAAAATACATATTTAATTAATAAAATATTAAGGTAAATTAAATAATAAATATATTACTATTATTATTATTTAATCCTTTTGGTTGATTAGATTATGCAGTGCAATTATAATTTTTGAAAAAGTTATATCTAAAGTGGTAACTAACTTATTGGTTAAATAAATATTTAATTTAGATAAGATTAACTGGAAAAAATCTTTTTCATATGCATATCCGTTGCTTACAAATAGGGAGAAAGTTACCATTCTCTGTAACCAAATAGGGAGAAAGTTATCATTCTCTGTAACCAAGGAACAAGAAGAAGAAGAAGAAGAAGACATGGAAGTAGAAGGTAACGAAAGTGGAAGAACAGCAAGAATGGCAAAAGAAGTTGAGAGAAAAAACATCAATGACTGGCTTCCCATCACAAAATCCAGAAACGCAAAGTGGTGGTATTCTGCTTTTCACAATGTCACTGCTGTTGTTGGAGCAGGAGTGCTGGGTTTTCCCTACGCCATGTCAGAGCTAGGATGGTTCGTTCACCAAATCCTTTTCCCTGTAAATTTCTAACCTTCTGTGATTTTCTTTTTGCATGTTACACGATGACGTTGTTTGTGGTGTGTGGCAGGGGTCCAGGTGTTACACTGTTGATACTTTCATGGATCTGCACTCTCTACACGGCATGGCAAATGATTGAAATGCATGAACCCGAACCAGGGAAAAGGCTCGACAGGTATCACGAGTTGGGGCAGTATGCGTTTGGAGAGAAGCTAGGGCTGTGGATTGTGGTGCCCCAGCAACTAATGGTTCAGATCGGTGTTAATGTAGTATACATGATAACGGGTGGGAATTCTCTGATGAAGATACACGATATTGTTTGTGATGGATGCACTCCCATCAGAAGAACCTACTTCATCATGATCTTTGCTGCAGTTCAGTTCGTTCTCTCCCACTTCCCCAGTTTCAACTCCGTCAGTGTTGTTTCTTTTGCTGCCGCAGTCATGTCCCTCAGCTACTCCACTATTGCGTGGGCAACGTCGCTCCACAGGGGCGTTCAACCAGGAGTGCAATATGGTAGCAGATTTTCAACCGATGCAGGGACTATATTTGGGATTTTTGGTGCCTTGGGAACCATAGCTTTTGGGTATGCTGGGCACAACGTAGTTTTGGAGATCCAAGCAACAATCCCTTCCACACCAGAAAAGCCCTCAAAAAAAGCCATGTGGAAGGGCATGATTGTTGCTTATGTTGTGGTCGCTCTTTGTTATTTTCCTGTTGCTACTTTGGGTTACTGGGCTTTTGGAAACGCTGTTGACGACAACATTCTTCTCTCCCTCGAGAAACCTCGCTGGCTCATTGTAGCTGCTAATCTCTTTGTTTTTGTCCATGTAACTGGCAGCTATCAGGTACATGCATATGCACTGCATAACTTCTCTTCCTCGATCTCGATCGTCGTCTTATATTAAACCATGTGAATCTAATTCTAGTTTTCGTGTTAGGTTTTTGGCGTTCCCGTGTTTGATACATTGGAATCATTCCTGGTGAAACAGATGAAGTTCCAACCAACTTGGTATCTTCGATTCATAACTCGCAATTGCTACGTTTGTGAGTGTGCTTTCATCATCTCTCACACAAAAGTTCCGTTTTCGTCTACTTAATAATTCCGCCAATAAATACAATTTATTTATCTAAATTATTCTTTGTATGCAGTACTTACATTTTTCCTTGGAGTTACATTCCCTTTCTTTGGTGGACTTCTAGGATTCTTTGGGGGTTTTGTGTTTGCTCCAACCACATACTTTGTAAGCAAAATTTCTTTGTCTAAGATAACTTTTTCTTAAAGTAATCAAATGCTGATGTTAATTAACCTATGTCTCAATCGTTTGCAGCTCCCCTGCGTAATGTGGCTTGTCATCTACAAACCGAAAAGATTTAGCTTGTCGTGGTGGGCAAATTGGGTAAGTTGACCAAAATTATTTTGTTTCTTTTTATGTATTTTTCCAAGTAATGAGTTTGATTTTTCTTCTGATCTCAGTTCTGCATCGTATTTGGATTGTTATTGATGGTGTTAGCCCCAATTGGCGCATTGAGACAGATCATACTGGAAGCTAAGGACTACAAATTCTACTCTTGATCTGTTTCGCACAGAGGAAGCTGTTTTAGTAGTCTATTTCTTTTGGTCCTTAGTTTGTTAGACACTTCTATTTTTTTAGGTCTACATTCCTTGTTCCTGAAACATTATTTATCCACTTCTTAATTTTTTTTTTCATTAGTTAAAACAATTTTATATTTTGTTTTGATCTGCATCTTTGCTATATCCCCGAGGTCCCGAGCAAATTTGTTATTAGTGTTTTTAAATAACTGAAAATTAATTAAAAAACTTTATAACTGAAAGAAATCGATGTTTTTTTGATTTTTTTTATTCCTCAACCAAACGGTAAGCAAATGGCTAATTCAATTAGAATGGAATATGGTATTTTTTTTAATTAATTAACAATAGGTAGATGTGAGTTTAAAAATGTAAATTCACCATTTGTTTTTATTGTTTTTAACTTCCATTATATTTATCGAAACGATTCACTGGTCTGTCAAAAGAATAATTCTTGAAATATAAAATGGATGGATACATTTAATCTTGAATGTTATGAAGTGTTGGAAAGATACTTGTTGTGAGTGAAATTTTCAAAAACTTGTATTTTAGGTCTGAATTCCTCTGATCACATTAATTGTCGAGATTTATATTTAGATATGACATCTCTTCATAAAATATTTTTTTTAATGAATTGAAATCTCACTTTTAAACGATCTAAAATAGAATTAGAAGCACTCAATCTCAAACATAACGTAAAATAATATTAAACATAAAATTAGGAGAGGAATTATATAATACATAAATAAAAGACTCAAAAAATTATATAACAAATTTTATGACTATATATATTAACATGTGGGAAATCATCCCTGATTTGCCTATTCCTTCTGTTAAGCCGTGATTTAGGCCTAACTTTTAGGCAATTACTGCTTCCAGGATAAATACAAAATAATAACAAATTATTTTATATAATAATATTTGTCACATTCCATAAAATAAAATATTTTATTGTGCATAAATATAAAAGTAAAATAAGTATATTTCTTGTAAGGCCCATTTAAAATCTTTTAACTTTTCTGCTCTAAAGTTAAGGGCTGTCCTCTTGTGCTTGGGTCTAGGGTTGGTCCAATTGATAAAACCCCTTTCTGGGCCTAGGGTTGGTCCAATTGATAAAACCCCTTTCTGGATGTCCTAACCCTCACTTTCACTCTCACAGAAACGCAGCAACCGTTAACCCTTTTCCCCTTGCCCTCACGAAAAGCTCTGCTAGGGTTTGCCCTAAGATTCCCTTCCTTCGAGCTCAAACTCAGTTCCTATTCACGTAAGTCACTCCTCAGCTCATGCTCCTTCCTTTCATGGTTTGTGTTCACTGTATCGTTAGGGTTTGGTAATAACCCGCTCCTTTCTTCTGTTCTGCCGTTCAGTTCAGTTGCTAACCGCCCTAGGGGCAATTCTACCTTCGTTGTGCGGGTCAGAGCGTTTTGCTAGCTTGAATCCCAGGTACGGGAAGTTAGAGCTCTTGTTTTCCAGTAGTTTTGGTCTGTAATGGCGTTGATTTCTGCTTATATGATTTAATCCTTCAATTTGGTGTATGAGAATGCTTTGTATGCTGGTCTGGTTCGATTTACATGGCTGTTGCAGTGAAGAACAGTGGCGAGACCTGTTAATCTCGCCCAAGCGAGTCCATCTCGCCTAGGCGAGATGAAACAGGGAGCTCGCCTAGGTTTTTTGCACGGAAGGTCGCCCAGGCGACTCGCCCAATTTTTGAGCGAGCAGGCAACTCGCCCAGGCGAGAGGGATCTCGCTTAAGCGAGATCCCGCGTTGCGCATGCTCTTGCTTTTGTGCTCTCGCCTAGGCGAGGGGGAGGCTCGCCTGAGCGAGCACGTCTTGCCTGAGCGAGACGTCTCAGCCTGAGCGAGATGCTGGGCGAGACCGTACTGTATTTGAATGTCTGTTGTTCCTGAATGATCTATTTTGGCTGAGAATGATTGTATGATGAATGACATGTATATGATGGAGCATGAGGTATGTTTGGTATGATTCATGAATTGCGTATGACGGGTGGGATTTGATATTGGCATGTGAAATGAATGAAAGGTTTGGAACTAAAGGAATACGTTACTGATGTGAGATGAGGCCCTAGATTCATGGGGTGGTGATGATCCGAGGTATGGATTCGAAATATGATGCGTATGAGGAATTAATCTCGAGGGTTGCTATAGAAATGTAAACATGATTTAATGTTCTCCTATTGCTGAGTTATGAATGTTGGTCCGTGTCAGCGTGTAAATTCCTTGGGGTCTCTAGGCGAGACTTTCGGGGTTGCGCTTCAGTGGTCGGGACGTAATTCCATGGCCCATGTTAGTGGGTGCCCATGGTGGTGCCCCATCTGTATAACTAGGTAAGGATTCAAGGTAAGGACTGCATCCTGACACTCTAAGGGGCCAGTTAGTCTCACTTAGAGCAGACTGACTCCTGTGGTGAG
>Ga0209589_1007983_pt1 | contig 16716 bp, 5 predicted proteins | sample CowpeawhiteBW_FD_187525 | JGI IMG/M metagenome (GOLD analysis project Ga0209589, IMG submission 187525) | Root nodule microbial communities of legume samples collected from California USA - Cow pea white BW (SPAdes) (version 2) | ecosystem: Host-associated > Plants > Roots > Nodule | place: USA...
TTAATTTAGATGATTGAAGATGTATTAAGATGTATTAACATTTTGATGTTGTTTATGGGAGAACCTACTGGAGAACCTATGTATTAAGATGTATAAATATTTTGATTTTGGTGTATTGAAGTATGAGGCTTATTTCAAGTATTATTTCCTAAGCACTTTCAAATTATAAACTTTATATTATTATTGCGTATTATAATCATATGTAATTAGTGCAATTCGGTTCAAAATATTGTAATTCAGTTCAAAAACAGTGCAATTCAGTTCAAAAACAGTGCAATTCAGTTCAAAATCAATGCAATTCAGTTCAAAAATAGTACAATTCGGTTCAAAAATAGTGAAGTTTATTCAAAATCAGTGCAATTCGATTCAAAAACGGTTCAAAAATAGTGTAGTTAAATTAAAAATTAGTGCAGTTCAATTCAAGAATAGTGCAGTTCAGTAAAAAATAGTGCAATTCAGTTAAAAAATAGTGCAGTTCAGTTATGATATAGTGCAGTTCATAAAACAGTTCAGTTTATAACAGTTCAGTACAGTTCATATTATAGTGCAGTTCAGTACAGTACAGTTCAGTTCAGTTTATTTTTCAGAAAAACAGTTCAGTTCAGTTCGTTTGAACTGTTTTTCAGTTCAGTGCAGTTCATACGAACTATTTTTTAGTTCAGTGCAGTTTTTGGTAGTTCAGTACATTATAGTTATTTTTGCCCAGCCCTACTTGAATATATAAAAAAAAAGAAAAAAAAATCATTCTGTCTTCACTTTAAATATTATAAGACATCTCATTTTTCTTCTTCTTCTAAGAATTGCTATTCCATATTCTTGTGGTTTAGGATAGCAATACAAATTAATAAAAATAATGTAAAAATATAATAATTGATTGAGTGTTGGATATTGAAAAATTAACACTATGACACATGAAACATTTATGTAAAATATCACTGCGTGATTAAAAGTCATTGAAATGGACATTGGTTGTGAAAAATAATCAACTTTATAAAAAATATTATAGAAAGCTTAGTTTCTTGTAAAAACAATATTCTCTCTGAAGCCTAAATTTACAAAAGTTAGTCTTATTTATTGGATTATTTTTATTTGTCTGGAAATAAATTTACATAAAAATATATGAAAAATAGGTCTAAGGTAAACCTATCTTAAGTTTTAATGATAATAAATAAGATATTGATATACTTTTAAATTTGTTACACTACATACATTGTATGAGAGTAGGATTATTTATCGTATCCACTCATTTTCAATTGGTTCATAACGAAAAAGATAATCATTAAGATTAAATCATTCCATTTCCTAAATCTTTCTTAAGAAATAATTAATATATTTTATGTGTTAATATATTCTAATATAAAACACATTGTTATGAAAATCTTTTTTAGTAAAAGATTTGTAACACATTAGTTTAGTAAGATTACTTTATAAATTATAGTATGATAAAAGAAAACATAAATAAACGCAAGTAAGTCAGTTTTTTATAAAAAAAATTAAGTTAATCTTTCGAAACATAATTAATTCTTGATCAACTAGAAAAATTTACACAATGCAAAAGTTATATATTCAATCAACAATTACTCACTATCCACTTTTCAGTAGTCTCACAGTTACTCATCTTTCAAACCAGGGACGGATGTTAGAAGGGGTAGGCGGACCACGCCCCTCCTCCAAATTTTTTGAATTTTTTTTACATTATATACATTTAAATTTTTTTAAATTATATAAATTTTAAAATCTTTTTAAATTGTATATATCTTTTCAAATTAAATAATATTATATTAAAAATTAATGAAAATTAAATTATGTATTTTTTATTTATTTTATAAAGTATAATAATAAATAATCAAATATATAAAGAAACAAAATTATTAAAATATTTTTTATTTTCTCTTCCATTGTTTTTTGAGTTTCTCATATGTTGTATTCATCTCTCATGCTTATTTGTTTTTTGTTGTTACTAAAATAAGTTAGATAGAAACTCATCATTTATCAGTTTTTCATATTTTTTCTTCCATTCTTAAATAAATAAAAAATATAATTTTCTCTTGTCTTATTTGATAGTGAAATATTTATTTAACATTTAGCACTATCTTTTATCTCATGACCTTTTTGTATATTCATTTTTTATTAATATAGAAGAAGAAGCAATGTACTATGTGATTTTTCATAGTCGATTTTTAATTGTAACTTTATTATCATAGTTTTATTTTTAATAATTATGTCTCTCAACTTTTGATTAGATTATTATAAATTATTTTTTAATCTTAAACTTCTTTTTTAAATAGGTATATTGATGAAAAACAAAATAATAAATTTATTTTTTAAAATTGATAGAGAAACTGTCGGTGGAGATAAAAACATGATAATATGATTGCTCGTCGCATAACAATGAAATAAAAACTTCTGAAGACTTTTTGAATCAAATGCACATTAATAAAATGGAAGATGAATATTTTACAGATAATATGATTATTTACATCGAAAAAAGTTAACTGAAAAATTTAATTATGATTCAATTAACATGAGTTCAAAAATATGAAAAAACGATAAACATTTCTTTAGATATGTTTAATTTCTTTGATAGTTATAGATATACTAGATTATGTATTCATTTTTATTGAATTAGTCACAGTAATATTAAATATATAAATTTTGAGTACATTATTTTGGCTTCCCAAAAATTTTGGTGAAGATCTGCCATTGTTTCAAACATACACTATCATATGCTTATTTAAAATATAATATCATACTAGGTGAACAAACTACAACATAACAACACAATAGAGTAAGCTATAATTAATTTAAATCATACTACTTATAAGTTAAACATCATCTAATGAGAAAAAATCATTCTTTCTCAATTCACACATCATACTTAAATACATAAAATGTCTAAAGCTCCTCATGGCTTAGTCCTCTTGACTATTCATGCACAACTACACATTTGACTCCACCTTCGGATGACACACATATTGAGTAGAATTTTGAGACCTTGCACCTATTATCACTTTCTCAGTCTTACCTTTTAGGAGCTATAAAATATATCACGGGCATGCCACATCCTAACCAAAGAGTATGACAAGATAAATTCTATATTTGTGAGGTCTAATCTCTTACCGAAGCTCTAAATAAAAACCTCCATTGACTCTCACAACTAAGTATTTTCCTTTGTATGATTTTCATACTAGTAGAGTCAGGATAATCTCATTATGAAATCTGACATTAATACACTTCTCACATCATCACACAATAGTATTCCCATTCTAGGAATCACTAAATTCACAATCCACGTAATTTGTACCAAATAATATCATACAATACATAAATTTAAGACTATTTTTTCAAGGTTATAATATATTTTTTTCAGCGAATCCATGTCACGCTTAGCGAGTCCACACTAGAGTGAGACTCACCTAGTGATTACCTTATTCACCTAGTGAAAATATATCACTGATAATGTCTACTTTTACCTATTTTTGTGTGTTTATTGTCATTAATAAATCGACTATTTTCTGGTTTTTATCTTGTTATATTCTCAAGATTAGTGTGTTTTTTATTGTTTAATGTTTTAGTTATTGTATGCTTGTTTTTACCTCTAATCTCTATTTTGAGCGTGTTAAATAAGTAAATAGGAAGCATTTATGGTGGAGGAAAACAACAAGAACTCAAGGAAGCATATTTTGGACAACAAAAGTTTGATTTTGAGTCAAATACCCACGCCAAGTGCCAAGGAATCGCGCCCACCACTACAAAGTCATAAATGAAAATTAGTTACAAAGCATCAAAGTGCCTGGCGACAGAATAGTGTTGCCAGGCAATGACTCTCTAGAGTTGCCTGTTTTGCAGTTTTGTTGATAGCGCCCGACAATGCTAAGATGACGTCAGGCGGTGACGACGCTAACATGTCAAAAATGGGTATTTAAACATATTTCTCGCAAGGCAAAGGGTCATTCTCTTCCTTCTACGATTTCGCTCCACCTATAGTGATTGAGAGAGGCCCTTGGAGGTTGTTTGGGGTGTTGGGAAGTTCTCTCACTTCTCCTTGAGTCCCAATTTTCATCCATGGTGTTTTCTGTAAGACCCGTGAAAATTAATTAATTAATTAATAAATGCGGGTAGAAAGAGCCTTTATGACATTAATTATTGTTTGTTGTGACGTGGAAAAGTACTAGTTCAAGTGGTTGAGAGTACTTGATTGTGTGAGAGGACTTGGGTTCGAGTATACTTATGTATGTTTGTTGTGTTATTAGATTTATTATCTTTTTATTAATATATTTGTGAGTAGTGAGTGATATCATAATTATAGGATTATAATGGTTATCACCAAATGTTAATTGGCATAGTGGTTGTGCTTTGGCTTTATGAGGGGAAGGTCACGGGTTCAAACCTTGATGGATAGGAATTTAATCTTTATTTTTGCTATATATGTATATATCTGTGGATAACTCATCCTATTTGTGTGTGTGGCGATGATCGAATAACTTGTTATCCAGAAGTAGATGATTTGACAAGTGAGCTAGGAGATACTTAGAGGCGGAGTGCTAGGAGATACTTAGAGGCGGAGTGCAGGGGGCTGCCTAGGGATTTTGAAAGGATTTTTCCATTTAATACTTTTGATGTAATCTAAATTATGTTGAACGTTGATAGACTTTTGGTATTAATGTAATTGCAAATATTGGAATTCGGTTATAACTAAAGTTTTTATTTTTCCCATGTTTTTGGGAATATGCGATTATAAATGAGGTTTTATTGATATTACCGTGTTTTAGATTATTTTATTATTCATTTTTATTTACGTAAAAGTAATATTCCTTAGGGATGTTACATTTTTCCTGATGAGGGAGAAAATCTACAAATCGGAGGTGTTGATGCAAATGGGAGGCACAATTGGAGCATGGAGCAGTTGCTAAGAACCTTGGGAGAAGCCTTGCATCTTCTCTTTGGTTTCTATTTCTTCCTTATCTCTTCTATTTGTAAACCCTAAGTTCTCCACCATGGAGAGCTAGACCTATTTGTTGATATTAGATGTAATGAACTGAATTCTTGTGTAATTTGTGATGTGAATACGTATGTTTTTCCATTTCAATTTTAGTATTTGATTTCCATGCTTAATGCTTGCTTTGGTTTGACCATCCATGCATGATTTATGGTTCTTGAGGTGTTGAAAAATGTCTTTTGAACCTAGAACTGAAATTGAATACCTAATGGAACTTGTATCTAGGGATATAACATGATTCATAAGTAATCTTGAGACTCTTGAACTTAAGGCATGATTGCTTGTTGATGATCCAAGGGATTAGACTTTGATGATTCACCATAGGCTCAAAGTCACTAGGAATATGATTTGAGTATTCTTGTGAGTTGATTTTGACATGAATATGGAATTGAGATGTTTGTGAATACATGAGAATGAAGTGAATGAAATCTACTCTTGACAATTTTAAATACTCTATGTTAAATTTCTATTTCTATTTGATAAAAATACAAAAAGAGTTTCTTTGTGTTTTTGTGATCTTTGTTGTCTACTTAAGTTTTCAATTGCGAGAGTTATCATGTGTTGCACAAGTCCCTTTAGAGAGAACAATATTTATCACTTGCTATGTGCGACCGGTGCACTTGCCGTTTTCCACTAACAATCAATGGAACTCTCTATTTTTCACATAAAATTCCCACTAAGTGACATGCATGCTCTTGCCAAGCAAGGGAGCACTATAACTAAATTTCCTAAAAATCCATCCAACAAAAGCTCTTCTCTCCCAACGACTAAGCACTCACCTCGCTCTCAGATTTTCACTCAGTCATTCCTTTACTCACCTAGTGAGCCCACCACCTCGCACCACTCTTGACGAGCTCGCCCAAGGAGTTGTAGCTCAACCAACGAGTTAAGGAGATTGAAGCCCTCTAGAATGCATATTTTTTCATTCTCACTCAACGAGACACATGCTCGTCCAACGAATATGCATAATTATATAAAGTCATATCTGATAACCATGCTACTAACCAATCTATCCAACATTTCACTCATTTTTTAGATGAAAACACACAAATCATAAATATATAAATGCCTCAAATAAAACTAGCTAGATCACACAACCAATTAAAATTACAGTTAACACCCCATTTCGTCCGAGTGAATAAATTTATTTTCATAAAATTAAAAAAAATGTGAAACAAAATTTTCTTCAAAGATTTTTCAAACTTTAATTTTAGAAAAAAAGAAGAGAGATGGAAAAAAGAAAAAAAAAGAAGGAAAAAAGAGAAGGAAGAACCCAATTTGTTATTAATTATCACACTCCTTCTCATGAGTCCAACAACTCAAATATTTTACACCCTTTGTTCCTGATAGAGAAATTAGTGATATGATTCTAATCATTAGAAGCAATATATCTTCAAATGATAAGAATCAATATTATTAATTGGGATTGATTTTATGCTCTGATTTGCTGCGATTTGATCCTCATAATGTGCTGCTATCATGACCAATTTCGTACTTATATTGTTCATTACAATTAATGCTGAGATTGCATTGATATTGCAAGGTGTGAGTATAAATACACACTCTCTCATGATCGAAAAAAGATTCTCTACACTTCTATATTTTTTTCCCATCACCACTTCCACATACCCACCTCCTTTTTTATCTCTCTTTTAAAGAAAAACATATTGAAGGAGGTAGAAAAAAAAACATTCTCTATACTTCTCTAAATCTTTCTCATTACCACCCATATAGACACCTCTCATTTTTATTTCTATTGGAAAAACAAACACAAAATATTAGAAATGAAGCAAGAAAAAAAGAAAAGAGTAAAGGTGAGGACATATTGAAATTTTTTTAAGGTATATCACTCTCAGTTCTTTCATCTTTTGATTTAATTTTTCCAATTTTCATTTTTTTAATCATAAAATAATATTTTTTCCCTTTCTTTAGTGTTTGTCTGGCTGCTCGCGTCGCATGACATCCAATTTAACTTTTGTTTTTTTCTAAAAAATATATATAGATGATCTAAAAATAAAAAAATAGTTTTCTTTGTTTACCTTTTGATATTTATCTTGTTGATCACGTCGCAATGACATCCACATCCACTTTTAAATAACTTTAAAAAAAATTAAAAATTTATAAATGATTAAAAAAATGAAAAAAATAAAAGATAAAAAAAAATTATTTCAAGTGTTTGTCCGGCCACTCGCGTCGCGTGACATCAATTGTAAAATAATTCAAAATATGAAAATTTTAAATAAAAAGCTTTTCAAAAATATCAAAAAATCTAAATCATTTTTCAAATAGTTTTGCAAATAGTTTTTCATAAAGAACTACGTAACCTTGATTCTCCATTGTAAATGGAGATACGTAGGAGCAAGGATTAATCATTGTTGGGCCTGAAAAAAAATTGTTTCTTTTATACATCCTTTTATATTATTTTTTAGGAAAAATAAATATTTTGAAAAATCACATAACTTTTGCACATTTAATTAAAGGTATCATCTTAGGACGGGCGTTGTGGGGTGCTAATACCTTCCCCACGCGTAACCGACTCTCGTATCCAAAATCTGGGTTTTTAGCATACCTTGACTTATCTTTTTTATTTTTCCGTAGTTTTCCAAAATAAGCTATGGTGGCGACTCCAAACCTCTCTATTTTTACAAATTTTATTTTTGGTTCGTCGTGCGGTTGCGATTTCGATTTCGGTTACGACAATTACCATACAACTAAGAATACATACAAAAATCAATACAATTCATTATCTATAGAAACTCAATTTAAATTAGATTTCAACACAATAAAGCACCATATTCCACCATCACACAATTCAATCTCATCACATATATTTAAATCTAAACTAGCTTCCCTTACCTAGCATATGAATACCCTTATCTTCCCCACGTGTCATTTTCTCATTCTCAATTTGATCCCTATATTTTAATTTTTGTCTCAATTTAGTTCTAATTTTTGTAAACATTGTGTAATTTCGTCCTCCTCCAAATTGAAAAAAAAAACTTTTATATAAATGTTATACAAATATTTTTATTAAATTTGTTTTTTTATTCAAAATGATATTTTTATTATATATTTTTAACAAAACTAAGTTTATTTAAATTTGTTTCACATTCAATTTTACTTAAAATTGTTTTCAAATTTTAAATTTATTTGTTTTTGGTTGTTACATAAACTAGGTAATCTTTTTTAAATTTATATAGTTGTTATTTACACCAACTAAAACATTTGTATAGAAATTATTGAATTTTACACATTTTAAAAATATGCAATTATTTAAAATATAAATTTAAATAAAAATAATATTAAAGTATGATGTAATAAAATATCACTATAATTTATGAATTTTTTTTGTTATTAGCATTATTTTCTATTAACAACTTTAAAACAATTTTAAATAAAGTTCAATGTAAAATATAAATTTAAATAAAATTAATCTTATTAAAAATATTTACTTGAAACATCAATTTTGATAGAAATATTTGTGTATATATTGAAATTAAATTTGGTTTCAATTTGGACAGGGACAAAATTGCTCAATTTTTACAAAATTAGAACTAAATTGAGACAAAAATTAAAATACTAGGACCAAATTGAGAATAGAGAAATGACACCTGACATAATAGCGACATGTGGCACTATCACTGCCACGTGGCACGATGTCAGCTTGACACGTGACAAATTTTTAATTTTTTAAAAAAAAATAAAAAAAAATTTCAAAAAATCTAGAAACTGACACGTGGCATCCAATTTAACGCCGTTACTACACCACTAATGAAGAGGACTTCATTGCATCAAATTTCCCAAAATAAGGACCAAATTGAGATAAAAAAAATAGAGGGACCAAATTGATATTTTGCTACGAAAATGGAGACCAAAGATATAATTTAACCAAAAATAATATTAAAATTAAATATATTTGGATGTGCTTATTTACAATATTAAAATTATAATTTATACTATTTATAATAGTTAAATATGAAAGTTTAATGTGATATTATAATTTTTATAAAATTATTAACATCTCTAAATTGTGTTTGCATTCTAATGTGATATTATATTTTATTATTTATTAAACAACTATTTATGAAAAAATAATTCATATTTTAAATAATGAAATTTAATTATTAAAAATATATATAATATAATACAAACAAAATAAGTCTATAATTTTCATAAATTCATAATATTACATAAAACTTACAAGTTTAATTATTGTAAATAACTTTAATTGTAATGTTAACTTTTTATATTTAATTACTATAAATAATATGAATTATAATTCCAATATTATATATATATATATATATATATATATATATATATATATATATATATATAAATAAATAAAGAGAACTAAAAAGATACATTTGAAAACAACACAAAATAACTACAAAAGAATATAAACTCAAATTCCTGACATATTAAAAAATAACTAATATGTAATATCTTGTTGACATATTTCACAAACATTAGATATTAATGATTCCGTAACACATTACAGAGATAACTAGTACTGAACTCATATTACTGACGCATTACACAAGAGATATTAATGATTCAGTAATTTGGACTTATATTGCTCACACATTACTGTACAATATTTTTTACGCATTTCAATGAGATCCTTTAAGCAATAAAATAATAATATTAAATATTATGTATTTAGGTCTCTCCAATAAAAAATAAAAACTCACTAGTTTCAACCATCTCACATTCAAAATTGTTTTCAACCAAAAAAAATGTAAACAAGTCTAAATAATTAACTTGATATGCTATATAGTTTTTGAATACAAAATTTAAATGACTTCAAATAACTTATTACTTTACATATTTACATACTTTTTCATTTAAACTTAATTATGATTATAGGAATATTTATTAAAATAAGACCTTTTATTCAAAAAACAAAAAGTTATTCCTACTTACTTGAAAGAGAAAACTACATATTTTGAAAACCTTTGGTACGCTCTTGTACAGTCCAAATAGTATAGAGTGGGTGTGAGAAGAAAACATTGAAACAAGTTTATTGCACACTAATGAAACAAACAAAACCCTAAAGGCATATGTATCCACACATTTATTTCCACAACATCTTATAAACATGAAATATGAAACTTGCATGCAAAGCTTTCCCTATTAACAACATCAGATATCACATGTATAACTCAAAAACTATTTAACGCGCATTCTGACTGAAATTTGAATTATTTTTTGAAAGATGAGAAATTGCAGACTAAAAAATTTCATGTCCTTCCCCAACTTCTAAATAAGCTCCTATGTTAAAGCTTCTATGTTAAGCATCTCAAATAAACTCGTATTGGACACATGTCATTGCATACAAATTTTATTATAAAATAAAATAATATTGGAAATCATTATTATTATTATTATGATTATTATTTAACTTTCCACAAATGTGTCCTGAAAAGCACAAATTTGACCCGATCTCAGTTTTGTTTCCATAAAAAGTCAGTCAACCTTTATAATCACTTGTTGAATAAAGTTATAATTGTGTGGACACCTTGCACCAACTAGAACCAGCAAAGCCAAATTAATGAAACATGGTTGAGAGGTAAACAACCTAAGCCCATGGTTTTCTATTATAAGTCCTATGATGTTATAAATGAAGAAATAAATTGTCGATGCCGTTATAGTAAAGAGAATAAATGGAGCGTACTATTGATGCAATCTCAAAGTAAAAGAACAGAAGCATTCCTTGAATATTGACAGAAGGGGAAAGTGACAGGAGATTTTTGCATTGTTCTGCTACGGAACCATAGCGTTAGTAGTACACAGTGAGATGCTACTACTAAAAGGTTGAGAATACTACATATTCAAAACAAAAAAAGAAAAAAAAACTAAAAGGGTGTTGGACCCAGGTACTCTATTCCATCCATTTCTGAGTTCTCTGGCATTTCAATTTCTTCCAACCATGCGTAACTATAATCCTTGTCATTTTCTTCTTTCCCCTCACCAATCCTTTCTTCTGCACAGTAAATCGTTAATGGTCAGAGACTTGAAAAATAATGTGTCATTCAACGTGCTCAGACTCTGCAACGAAGTGGACAAAACCTCATACCAATTAACAAAGACAAAATCTCTTATTCAAAGCACACTGATTATAATTAAGTTTTGTGATTCCTTGAAGCAATGTGAATGTGTTTAGAGAGAGAGAGATACTGACTTGGGAAAACAGTAGAAGGGTGATCTTTGTAGTAGGAACAGTCACGGCCATCTTGTTTGGAGTAAGGAGGGCCAATGACATCAAGAACAGCACATGGGGTTATGGCTTTGAATTCATGGATGTTGCCTCCACTCGTTGGATACAGCACAGAAGTGTCACAAGATGATGTGAACACCTTATCAGCTTTCAACTTTGCCAATCTCACTACAAAAAATTAGAAACAAGAAACAGTACCTGCATCAGTTTTCAATTGGAAATTCATGAGTACTACAAAAATTGATAATTGAGAGAGAGAACGCACATTGAGATGGTTGTTGGATGAGGTTGTCATTAGAGATCTGAGGCTGAACCCAATCATAGGACTTGATGTGCATTAGTCCTAACAGAAGCTTGCTGAAAACAGTCATGCCTGGGTGGTTATGGAGAGGAATGATTCCTCCTTCAGGTATGAAAAAGATGCAGAGCTGCACAAAAAGGAAAGTGTTATTACCATAATTACTTAAGCACACAATAGCTAGCTAGAAGCAATGAGAATGAAACACACTTACTGAGAATTTGTCACACTTGTACACAGTTGTGTAAGTCACCCTTTGATTCTCTTTCCCTACATTTCCAGACTTGAAGAACTGCAGATCTTTATTTAGCCCAACATCTTCTGCCTTCATGTTATCTGAAACATATTTATTCACAAATCAGATCATGTCAAGATGAATATACCAAGTAATGGCAAAAATCAATGCCCAGATTCTGAAAGAGAATAAATTGCAAATCACAATCTACATGCATGTCATAGTTTTCTTCATCTTTAGCTATATAATTATTTTCTGAGTTAAATAATTGACATGAATAACACAAAATAAAATACAATTCTGCATTCTTGAGAAAATGAATATGTTAATTGAGTGCGAAAAACAACCTGAGAAAGTAAAGTTCAAACATGCAAACAGATGCAAAATTCAGACAGGCCCAGAACATGACAACATGCGAAAAAGGAAAAAATCATTCAACAAGTATTATCATGATTAACATCATACCAAGTATCTGACGCAATCTCTGAACATCTTGTGGAGAAGGAACAGTGCCAGCACCTTTGAAAGCTTGTGTGCATGAATGAAACAGCCGCTGAAGCGTGTTTGAAGCAGTCATGTCGGGTTTCCTAAGCCTGCGATGAAGCTGTTTCTTCTTCTTTCCAATGCCCCTTTTCACATAACCAACCTTGTTTCCACGTTCAACTCTCTCTCTACCACTATCCACCAAACTTCCCTCCATTATACGAAGAACCAGCTCTTACTTATAACTCTTCTCAGATCCTCAAGAATGGTTTTTGCAGAATCAAAATGAGAATTGAGAAAGTGTGACAAAGAAATGGAACAGTTGTGTTGTTTGACTTGAAGGAGAAGATGATTGAAATGTTGATATTGACAATAAATAAACAGTGAAAAAGTGCATGAGGAAGAGAAAAAAATGAGGATGAAATTTAAGATATTTAGTACATGATAAAGAGAGAGAAGAACACGGTTCGAAAACTAGGGGCATACAACATGGTATTGTGTTACTGTTTTGTTTTTAAACGAAAAGAAAAAAAAATAAAAAAAATAAAAGAAGAAGCAAAACCGGTGTTGTTGGTGCACTTCGTTCACACCCCATAGATTATTTCGAAACTGGCGGTTAAAGCGACCCCTGTTTTGTAGGTCACGACGGTGACTAGATAAGAAAATTACGATAATCTCCATTTTGTTGCTTTATCTTTTATTTAGGATAAAAACAGATTTTTTATTTAACTTTATCCTTATCTAAGTTAGGTTTTATGTTTCTTTTTCAACCATCATTATTTTGTACACACCTGTTTTCGGCATAGGATTAATTTGGCTTTATAACTTTCTTTATTAAATAACTACACATAAATGATCATTATGAATGGAAATTAAATTAATATTTGACTTTAATGAATTATCTCGGATTTTGTTAGAAAAAATTAGAATAATTGTTTTAATAGTTATGTAAAAGTAAATTTTAAAAGATATATTTGTTAAACTTGTATTTATTACTTATTCTTCTTTTTTGTAAGTATCATGTTTTATTTCAAAACATATATGAACATTTTTGAAATATAAAACCTGCAGGATATAACACGAAGGGTAGATGGTAAAATGAATCATTGTTGTGCATGACAACAAAAATGCATTTGGGATATTGAAAATGAGAAAAATAAAAAAAAGTAAAAATAAGTCACAAGTGTTTCAGACATTGTTTCACGAAACATAGATACTACCCGTGCACTCTTCTTCCCAAATACACAGATAGATGACAGTAGAATAATTGTAAGACAGCTTACTTTTTTTCTTTTTTTATAGTTATGTTTATTCTTTGAATCTCTTTGCAGCGTATGTTTCATGACTTAAACTTGTTAGAAAAATATTAAGGAATAAATATTTTTTTAATATTTTTGTTTTATTGATTGAAACTTATGAAATTGAAAAGAATCATGAAGATTTAAAAAATGATTTCTAATAGATTTTGATGACAAAGAGACAAGAATTAGCGAGAAGGTTATCTTGTTTACATTTATTTGGCCTGCTATGTTTTCGAATATCAAAGCTAATGTGGCAGAGCTTGAATTTGGAATTTGGAAGCATGATACGTGTAAACGATCTTTTGCTGTATCTGCGTTGTAATTGTAAATTTGTAAAGAGAAAATTCGAACAAAACAAATGTGTACAGTCAAAATCAGATGAAACACTGGCACATCTTATCTTTTCTCAGTCGATGATGGGAATGACTTCGAAAGTTGTGATTAAACGTGAAAACAATGAAGAGAAGTCAAATTCATTTATTTCTCTTTTAAGGTTAAAATCGAGAATGAGTTTCCAAAATTTGAGAACGAGTTTTTTAAATTTTATAAAAAGATATTTTTTATCTCATCTTTTTAAAGTAATTATCATTTATCCAGATAGATTAAAAACATAAATGAAGTAAAATATCATTTTCTTCATACAAATACAAATACAATTGATTGATATATTTCTATAGAAAATGTAGTTTCAAGGAGTGTGTAAGTAAAATTTATCTAATAAGTTTGTTCATTGATTCAAGTAAACCCCAACTGTTCATAAAGTTATTCTACTGGATTGAGAATCCGAATTTGTTAAATTTCTCACAGTGAGAAATTCAGATTATAAAATAATATATCAATAGCAAATTGTATATATTATTTTATATGGAAAATAATATATATTTACCTATATGGAAAATATTTTTAAATTGTATATAATGCATTTGATAATTTAATAAATTAAGAATACAAATAAAAACAATTATTAATATGATCTTAACATTTTATGTGAATGGAAAATATTTACTTTTTAATTTTTTAAAATTATATTTTTTATAACTTAAATATAAATATAATTTTAACATTATTTTTTATTTTAATATTTATTTAATGTTGAAACTTTTTTCATAGTACATCTAATAAAAACAACAATTTTATCTCGTGCATTTATTACACTATCAAATTTAATATATTTCTTAAATTTTGAACTCAATAATTAAATAAATATTTATTTTTCCAATTCTTTTACTTTAGATTTTAATTGAATAAATTAAGTTTAGATTTTAATTGAGTAAATTAAGTTTGAAATATTGTAACAGTAACAAATTAAAAGTTAAGTTAATACTTCATTTATCACTTTAACTTAATTTAATTTATTATGTAAATGATAAAATTATTTATAAAAGAATTATTCTAACGACTTAGAAAATGACTTTTTACTATTGACATAATTTTTAAAAGTAAGATTCAATTATTTTAATTAATAGAGTTTATAAAAGTGAAATTCAATTATTTCAATATAAATAAGAATGAGTTTCATCATTTAAAAATATATTATATTTTTAGAAATTACAAGTTATTTACCTTCTCTCTAAGTTTTCTCACACTTTTTGTTCCATTATTTGAAGATTTGAGATTTCTAGAATGATTTTTAAAGTGAACTCCCTCTTTCTTTCTATTCGATCAATCTCTTTATTTGAGTAAGTTGTTTCCTACCCTTTCCTCTAGGTTCAAATATGTTTTTCTTATGCATGTGGACACGCCAAAGTCAAAGAGTTCATTGACTTTGTGGTCATTGGACAAAAGTATTCTCGTTGGATGACTCTAAAGTCAAATAACTCACTAACTTAGTTGTCATGGGTGCTACCTGACGTTAGTGTTGTGTGAATTTTGTCACAAAATCTTGAGAGTTTCAACAATGCTCTCGTTGGGCGAATACTACATCGCTAGGTGATTTATTATAAAAATTTGTTATAGTGCTAAAGTCTCGACGAGATAGCCAGGTGTTGTTCTTTAAGCGAGTGTATGCTCTCACTAAGCGAGACCAGCAGTGTTTCTGATCATTCAATTTTATGAGATTTATGTTTTTATGATATAGTTTAATGATAGTAGAATGTTAGTACTATAATTATCTATGCATTTGAACTGTATGTTTGAGGTGTTAATGTGTATAAATATAATTTATTATGTCTTTAATAGATTATTTTATACCTTTAATACATAATTATCAAGGAATTTTAATTACTCCCTGAAAATAGAAAATATCCTATAATTCTCTCCACCTTTAATTGAATATTAATATGTAAATATATTTTATAGTGCCTATTTAAGAAAAGAAGATTGCAAAATAAAAGTAAGTCTTTTTAAGAAACAATATTTTATATTTGAGTATGTTTTCATATACCGTGATATTTTGACATGGTATCATAACTACAACTTTGAACCGTGGGTCTCTCTTGTGTTCTCCATCCTAATCTTCTTCGACGTGTAATCGTGCTTCGGGTGTCCATCTTCGACATGACACCGTTCGCATTCGCTGGTTTCAAACTTGTGATTAACGTTCAAAATCGGTGGTAATTCTTCAACTTGTTCGCTTCTTGGTTCGTTCTTGTTCGTGTTTAGTGGTAGTTCGCGACTTTGATTCACGCTCGTATCACTATGATTGTCGTGTTCACTTTGTTTCGTTCTCACAGTTCGTCCTTGCTATTGCCCGCTCACATTATTTTGTTCTAGTTTGACATTCGTTGTTAATCGCAACGCCCCTCTCATCCTTTCTCCGCGTCTTTGTTCATCATGGCCTCAAATAAACTTGTCGCTTTTCTAGTTCGATTTAATGGGAAAAATTATACTGCTTGGGAATTTCAAGTTAAGCTCTTTGTCAAAGAAAAATAATTATAGGGTCATATTGATGGCAACGATCTCTTTCCGACAACTGAGGCATATTTGGCGAAATGGGAAACATAAGATGCCCAAATCATGACTTGGATTCTTAGCTCTGTTGAGCCTAGGGATGGCAACGGGACGGGGCGGGTACGGGTATCATGATCCCATCCCCATCCCCATAATAAAAATTAATCCCCATCCCCATCTCCAAACCCAACGGGTATACAACTTTTGACCCATCCCCATCCCCACCGGGTAACGGGTATTTTCTTATACCCATACCCATACCCATTTTTTTATTGTTCCATATATCAATTA
>Ga0209589_1007984_pt1 | contig 16716 bp, 17 predicted proteins | sample CowpeawhiteBW_FD_187525 | JGI IMG/M metagenome (GOLD analysis project Ga0209589, IMG submission 187525) | Root nodule microbial communities of legume samples collected from California USA - Cow pea white BW (SPAdes) (version 2) | ecosystem: Host-associated > Plants > Roots > Nodule | place: USA...
TTATTCCAGTAGGTTTTCGAAATTTAAGTTAAAAACTGAATCGTTATGTTCCAACTGCCAAGGATAATCGATTATCACTAAGGATAATCGATTATTCCAGTAGGTTTCCTGAAAAGCAAATTTTGAATAGGATAATCGATTATTTCAGGAGATAATCGATTATTCCAGTAGGTTTTCGAAAAATACAAGTTCTGCACAAATAATCGATTATCAATAGTGATAATCGATTATCACTGTAGTATTTCTAAAAATAAGAAACCTTCTAGAAAGACGAATGACATGCTACTGATTCTAAGTTTAATTAAACTATTCTACAATACACTTATTTTATTTTACAAGATAACATTTGCATAATTGAACACTTTGTCTTCATTAGTGCTTGATCATCATTCAAAATCACTCGACTTCCTTCTTTTTGCCAACAGATTATATATCATTTCAAAAGGACTTTTATCACAAATCACGGAAGAGTGAAGACGATTAATAACGAAAACATAATGTGAAATAGCATATGACCAAACACTTTAGGAAGTTTGGATTGAAACATGAGACAACAAGTAACATTCAAGATGTGTTGGTGTTTTCTCTCAACAATGGAGTTTTGTTGTGGTGTTTCAACGCAGGTTTTTTGCTGAATAATACCATTCTTTTAATAGAACTCTGGCCAACATAATTCTTGACCATTATCAGTCCTCATAATCTTGATACTTTGATTAAATTTATTTTTAATAAGCACAACAAAACTATTTAACAAACCCGTAGTTTCACTTCTGCTTTTCATTAAGAAAACCCATGTATGCCTTGTGAAGTCATCAACAATAGAAAGACAAAACTTGTGGCCATGTATAGAAGGGGTTCCAGAGGGCTCCAAAATATCTATATGTAGAAGATCAAAAGCATTATCAATTCTAGTCTTGCTAAGGGGAAAAGGAAGCTTATGTTGTTTAGCTAAGTGACAATATGCACAAACATTCAAACTATCATAATGAATATCATCATAGCTTTTAAACAATTGTTCTAATATTTTTGGAGGGATGTCCAAGTATACAGTGCCATACATCAAGATCATTAACATGCTTAAAAAAATCCTTGTTGTGTTCAAGAGAAATAGCATTCAACGAGTGACCAGTGAAATGATAGAGACCATTGTATATCTTAGCTTGCCAAATTGTCTTGAATGAATTGTTCTCATGTATTAAAAAAAAATATCATGAGAGAAAACAATTTGGCAGTCTAAAGTATTTGTGAGCTTCTGAACAAACACAATATTCAAAGTAAATTCAGGCACATACAACACATGATATATCATAATGTGATAAGATAAACAAATTGTACCTATGCATTTGGCAATAACATGATCATTATTTGGTAGTTTAATGTGTATAGGCTTAATTTCATAATGGCTAACAAAAAAATATATTGAAGATGCTACATGATCTATAACACTAGTATTAAAAATCCAAGAATGCATACCTTCTTTACCTTTTTCAATAGGTTGAGTAGAGTATTCAACAAAAGTACTGTTAATAGCCTTTTTTTAGTTGATTTTTTTCCAGACTGAATAATACTAGCAATTTGTTGTATCTGTTCAAGACTTAGAACTTTAAATATTTGATCACCAGAAATGGTTGCACCAACTTCCCTGTATCCCACATCCAATCTATGAATGATAGTGGACCTATATCCTCCCTAAAGAATGAAATGTCACTATGAAATGTATGATGCAACTCATGACTACCATGCTTATGAAACCTAGGACTATATGTAGAATATGTACTCATGGTGATTGAATGAACTTATGCACTTGGATAAAAGGGTGAAAGAGTGTACCTCTAGGTAAGCGAGGTGAGTCTCAAGGACTTCTTAAGTACCAAGGTTAATCCTTGCAAAGGTTACACTTGCAAAAGTACTCAAAGTTCACATAAATGTTCAAGTAATAAGTAGATAGAATCACCTAAGACAAAGCACACAAACAAACAAAACAAAGAAAAATTATCACTAAAAACGAACCCCTAATTGGCAAAATTTTAGAGACTTTGGTCTCACAAATCAAGCCACTATGCAACGTGAAAACATGAATCTAAACTATGCGGCCTAAGGCAAGGTGAGAAAACACTTAGAACTTTCAACACTCTTACCACTAAAAACGTTTCACTATAGGTGAGAAAGGTTCTACTTAGGAGATGAGATTGAACACCTTGTGGTTCCCCAAGACACATAAGTAGGCCACAATTACAATGAGGAAAAAAAAAACTAAAATTTGGAACACAAAGTATGTGCTAAAATGAAGTATCTCCCAAGCACAATGGATGCCAAAAGAATGGCCAAAAACAAGCTTAGAAATTCACAATTTTTTAGGCCATTTTACCAAAAAATTTTGCACACAAAGATACTTCAATTTGTACCAAATGAGTGACCAAAAGATGAAGAGAAAATAAAGCACAAAACTACAATGGAAACAAAGCAAAATAAAGGTTGAATGGTGCTGCCAAAACACTGATGTCCGAGAGCTTGATGGAAGGTTTAAGGCCTTAGTTGATGGCCAAAACTTATAGCACCAATTGTGGCAACTTGGAGGCACCACACACAAATATTTGGACATTCAAAAATCACCAAAACAACAACCAACAACTGCAAAATAGTGAAGAAAAACAACAAGAAACTATGCAAACTAAAATGGTTAGCTCACACACTCTCAAAGATTGTAGGATCAAGGCTCTCAAAGGTGAGGAAAACGAAGAAATTATAATGAAAGCACAAAGCTAAAAGTTTACTTCACATCCACCACCTAAGATGCTACCACTAGAATATCAACCAAGCTAAAAGTCATACCAAACACCAAATCAAATCTCAAACCCGAGAGCCAATGCACTTGAAAAGAAGCAAAGAATAAAGCAAGAAAAGCTAATTAGAAGTGCTAAACCAAAGTGAATGATGGGTTGGATGCATGACAAGTGGTATGACACTCATTTGTAAGCTAGAAGCCACTCCTTTCATGTGGCAAGGAGAGTGTCTTGGCCAATGCTCTCTATTGGGCTTGGATTAGCCTACTATTTATGAAAGCAAGACCTAAACTATAACATCCCTAAGGAATATTACTTTTATAATAAATATAATAAAATAATTAAACAAATTATTAACGGTCAAATCTCATTTATAACAATACTTTCCCAATAACGCGGGAAAATTAAAACCATGGAATCACATACATTACAAATATTCGCGATCAAAAATTTATTACAGCCATAAAACAACTAAAATAGATAATGTTCAAAAACATAAAAATATCAAAAGATCAAAGTCTTCAAATGCCTATATAATCCCGCTCTCTGAACTCAAGCGTCTCCTGGCTCACCTGTCAAATCATCTGCTCCCGGATAACAAGTTATCCAATCATCGCTACACACAAACAGATAGGGTGAGCTATGCACATATAAATATAAAATAAATATGACACCCATCCCAAGAAATAAATTTTACTCAAATGTGTCAACTTCAAATTACCCATTCCTGATCTCATAGTCATTCATGAGTTATATGCATGAAACTAGGTCTTGGGACTTTATTGTGCTCCCACGAAACTATCCCTTTCGTCTGTAGTAAAACATCCAAGCCTTCCTAGCTTGGACCCTGGCATGCACGCAATCACCATACTATGGACTCCTCGCCCAATAGTAGCCAACGAGAATAAAACTATTCCTTGCCCATCATGCATCCGACGCATGTAATCACCATACTAAGGACTCCTCGCCTCTTAGTAGCCGACGAGAACTAACCAGTTCCATGCCCATCATGCGTCCCACCACCAAGCACATCCCAAACCCCTATTGGACTTAGTCCATCAAGCCCAAACACAAAGGTAAGTGAACTTAGTCCTTTAAGTCCAATAGCGGTTTGCTTCCAGTTTCCGACTAGCGGCGTCTAGACGAGCCAGGCAGTTTTGGTTGCTGTGAAATTTGTTGTTGCTTTGATTAGTGGAAACCCCCTACCACCAGGCGCCACTAAACAACAGGAGCCACACAACTCCGTCACCGCCTGGCAGACATAACCCTGCCGCCATGCGCCTCCTGCAGATAGTGGCCATTGCCACTACTTTAGAGCCCTATCGCCTAGAGGCTCCCCCCGCACGACCAGGCGCTATACCAGTAGCACAATGCTACTAGTTTTTGGCACTGTTCACAGATCTTAAGAGGACCCAAAATTGCAATGCATCTTTCACACATAAATCATAGCATTTAGAACATGTGTACAATTATTTCACGTCCAACCAAGTAATTTCAATTTCTTAGCATACTTTACTTTATTCACCGATTTAGGACAATTCACAAAATATCAATGTTGTAACGCTTCCCATTTGCCCCAATACAATTTTACAGTTTACAATACCCTTCTCAAATTTCATTTACATCTAAGTCATACTGCAAAATGATCCTTAGTACACACACGTTAAAATGTTCACCCTTACCCAATTCTAAAGAGGAAAGCCTTGCCCACTAATCCCATTCTCACAGAAATCACCCGCGACTCCCCAAGAACACAACTCACAACAAACATCGTCAAGCACCCTCTACTCTGATGCGTCGCCCGACGACAACCTAAGTGCCGCCAGGCGGTTCGTGCCAATATTGGGTTCTGCCACATTTTTCAGTTCACATTCAGACTGACACGCTTTCACGTACACACAGTACCCAATTTTCATAATCTAATCATGTTAACTTCAATTTCCACATCAACATTGCTAATCACAAAGATCATCCACGTTTTTCAATTCCCATTCCACATGAACCCTAAATCCCCAATTCAAGTAAAAGTTCATGCAATAGTCCACCAATTACAAATTTATAAACAATAATTCATCATACCGATTAATCTCGTATCATAAGAATCACTCCCAAGCATCCCCACATCACGGAAATACCAAAATCAGAGAAAACTGGGCAGGCCAGTTAGTGTCGCCTAGCGGATAGCACTTAGCCGCCAGGCGGTGCATAGCAGAAAACCCAGAAAATGGGTTCTGAAGACATGAGCCGCTTGGCGGGCCTTCAACCCCGCCAGGCGGTTTTTGGAAATTTCTAGAAACGCGACAGATTTCAACGAAAGTCCAATTTTCACAGTCCATTTAATCTAGAATAGCACGAAAACATATACAAGATATAAAACACACCAAATTAACTCCCCTAACCTGGTTTCCTCGCTTAAAATTGGACTCTTTGAAAGCTTCCAATGATCACGGATGGCTTCCTCTCAACTTATTCTCCTAACTCAACTCCCCTATCACTCTAGAACACACGTTTCTCTCTGAATTCTTGCTCCTCACAGTACCCTCTCCAATGCCAGCCAACCAAACCCTCCTTTTTACCACTAATAGGCCTTATAATGGAGGCTTCATGATGATTAATTGTCAAAAACGCAAATAAGGATTAATGGTAATGTTAATTACCATTCAATTGTTTGATACCTTCTATTTTTTCAGCCATCCTTGGCTGCTAGGTCTGCTAGGGTTTCCTTTAACCCTTCAAATTCAAGCCAAAACTAAAAATAGCAAAATAGAGTTTAATTTGGGTTCTCCAAGGTTCAAATCCATACCATGATTATCATCAAGTCAATAGACAAACATTCAACCAATTTATCTTTCGTGCTAACTAATATGATTCAATTATTATAACATTCCACAACATAATTAATATATATTAAAAATAATACTAATTTAATAACACACAAAATGACATACATAGGACTTGAACCCAAGTCCTCTTACACATTAAGTACTCTCAACCACTTAAGCTAGTACTTTTCCACATCATAACATCCCGCATTTATTGCCTTAAAGGTTCCCTTTACCCGCATTTATTAAATAATTATTTAATTAACTATTTAATTTTTCTCGGGTCTTACATAAACAATGGGCCCAATTTAAAAGGCTATTCTAATGCTCAATCATGGAATCTCTTCATATCTTCACATCTTCTTTGGCCCATGAAAAGAGTAATTGAAGCCCATGAGAAGTTTATCCATTTTGAGGCAAACCCATTTAGATCTTTTTTAGAATGCTCCTTGTTATTGGGCCTCTTGGTGGGCTTTGGGCTTGAGATGCATGTGGGCCACGGATTGGGCCTTGAGCATGATTTGGGCCTAGGCATTGACCCAAGCTATAAACCTTGTTGGGATCACATCAGATTTGATCACCAGAAAATTGCTTCTTTGAATTTATCACTTTCCATGATATTTTTTCATTCTTCTCAAAAGCATTTGTAGTATGACTATTTCTTTGCTTTATCCAAGGGGGATAATCGTGCCTCGAGTAACACTCATATGTTGTGTGATTCATCCTGTTGCAATATAAGCATTGCTTCCCATAATTTTTACCTCTTCCTCTTCCAGGAATCTTCTATCTGTATATTGTGGTTTAGTTCTTGTAATTTTTTGGCTTTGCCCAATACTATTTATCATAACCTTCTCCACACTAATGTTTTCATTGAACTGTCTTTCTTGTTAAAGGACTAAAGAAAACACTTGATTGATACTCAACAGGGGTTCCATGAGTAAAATTTGAGTTTTTACTTTGATGTAGATTTCTCCTAAGCCTTTTAGAAAGCAAATAATATGCTCAGGGTCTCTATAATCAGTGATGATTTTAGTAAGATTGCACTTACATTTTGCGCTATAGCTATAGAAAAGAACGAGTCGTAAGGAGTCCAATTCTTCCCACAAAATCTTCGACTTAATGTAGTAGTCTCTCACAGTTCTCTCTCTACTTGATTGAGTTAATTTTTTGTAGAAGATCTAAGACGCGAAAATGATTGCTCTTGGAGAACCTTTCTTGAAGTTCACCCCATAGTTCTTTCGCATTGTCAATGCGCACAATGCTCTAAGCTAACTGTTTCACCAACGTGTGTGTGATCCATTACCATAACGTTGCGGTGTTCCTAGGCTCATGCATATCATCATTACTAACAAGTTCTTGAATATCACTATTCATAAATTTAAATTTGTTTTTGGACATCAGGGCACGCTTCATGGATCTACTCCATGCATGGTAATTTGTCCCATCCAAAGATGGTGTAACCAAGACTGCTATAGGGTTTTCGACTGGATGCAAATAAAAGGCCATGGAAGGATTATGTGATGCATCCATGAAGGAATATGAAAAAACAGATAAGAAAAGACGAAAGAAGAAAAGATGAAATAAAAAAGACTACCAAATAAAGTCAACAATGGAGTAGAGCAAGATGAACCTGGCTCTGATACCATAATGACTTTAGGTATAACATCGAACGAGGAACAACAGAAAACATAAAAGGATATTTCAATAAAGAGAAAAGAAGCTTAAATTTTTACTTGTTATTCAAAAACGTAAACATATGGGTTTAGATATACTAAAGAGAAAGGTAACAGAAAGATAACAAAAAAGAAATTGACTAACTAAATAAAAACTATATAGCATAAAATGTTGCATGGCATAATGCAAAATTAGCCATTTCACAAGCCATTAATCTTGGAAGCAAGTATTGAGAGTTAGAAGAAGGGAGGGAAGCACGAGCTGAAGTGAAAGTAAAACATGATATGAAATTATAATTTGAAGCCATTGATGTATGCATTGCTTAACGGAAGAAAATTTGAGCATAGATTGAAAGGAGTTGGGAGTAGTAAACCTAAGTTAGAAAAACATGCATTATTCTCATATCATTCATATATGATTGAGAATTTATGAGTGAAATATAGTTAACAAATTTGTTCCGAACAGACCCAAGTCTATCCGACAACAACAACGTTAGGAACAACATTGCGTTTCCGAGTTACTGTCACAGTTTGTCCTTAAAAGACGCCTTAGAGGGTGGAGGAAAGAAGAAGTATTTAAACTACATTTGACCTTGACTCCTAAGCGATGTGAGACATATTGAGTGTACCAAAACAAGCCCCACAATCGAGTGCAAGGGGAGTATTCATTGTCGTCCCCACAGATGGCACCAATGTTCTGACCTGACCCAAATTCGTCCATCAGTATCATTAGGAACAACCACCACGTTTTCGAGGTATTGTCCACTTTGGAGTGTGGAGCTCCGTCATGATTTTGTCCTTAAAAGGCCCCTCGAAAGGTAGATGGAGGAAGGAATATTTAAACTGTGCTTGACCTCAATTCCTAAGTGATCTGAGACTTATTGGATGTACCGGAACAAGCCCCTCAGTTGAGGGCAAGGGGAGTTGTCGTTGTCGTCCCCAAAGACAGTGCCAATGTTCTGACCCCACCCTAGTTTGTTTGGCAGCATCGTTATGAATAACCATCGTATTCCCGAAGTATTGTCCACTTTGTGTAACATCCCTAAGGAATATTACTTAAAAATAAATAAATAAATTATATCAAAAGTCGTCTCAATAATAATCCCAACGCGGGAAAATTTAATTTTATTAAAACACGCACCAAAACTCATAACATAAACATTAAAGTGTTACAAGTTTCCAAAATTCGTGTTCATAATAAAACATTGTAAATACATGAGAGAAAAACCCTAGCTCTAATCCCAAAGCTAGCCCTCACTCCGTCGGCTGGACATCCTCAGCTCCACCTGTTTCAACATCTACTCCCGTGTAACGAATCACACGATCATCGCCATACACAAACAAAAAGGGTGAGCAAAGAAAAATAAAATAATAGATATACAATATGCAAAGTAAATCATACACCCATCTCATTCATCCTACATAGTTCTTCGCCAAGACCTTAACCCCAAGGCTTTGTAGCCTTCAAATCACACAATAGGTTAGCCTTGGACTCGGGAATATGATGCTCACACGAACCTACCCGCTCGTGGTCCTGCCTCTACGAACCTCCCCGCTCGTAGTCCTGCTCTATGGATCTGCCCGCCCGTAGTCCAACACATGTGATCCACCAGCCCCGTACCTCCCCGCACGTGGCATCTCTCAACGTGAGCACGGAACATACGAACCTACCTCGTTCGTATCCCCACATGAGAGTAACTGGATATGAACCTCCCCGCTCATATCATCACATGTTAACCACCATCCATGAACCTACCCGCTCATGACACAGCATCTCCCGATCCAAGCATAATATAATTGTTAGTTAAAAGCAACACACACAACTCATAACCTACTGCACAATCGCCTGGCGCAACACCCAGCATCGCTAGGCGATACAGGTCCAGACCGCCTGGTGGTACCTGCCCGCCGCCAGGCGCCAACGCCCTTCCAGCGCCACTGTTTTCCCAACACCGCCTGGCGGAGCACTCCCTTGCCGCCAGGCGCCACGCGGTGCAGGAGTATTTCCCAATGATTCCTATCGCCTAGCGGTATCAGCAGACCGCCAGGCGCCATACCAGTAACTCCCAGTTACTGGTTTTGGCACTCAAAATGGTTGGTTTTGCAATTCTAGAATGCTCTAGAATATTCTGCACTCTTATTTTATCAAAGTTTGTTAGTTTCCAGCCCTACACCTTCCGAGGTGTCACTCTGGTACCTAAGCTAGACACATTTAGGTACTCTCTTTCCTCCCTCTAACAACGTTAATCCTCACATCATTACCAGCACTTTGTTTCCCCTCACAATACCACAGTTCAGATCACTCCTCCTCTCATCATACTCACGTCACACTACACTGCCATAAATCTTGTCTCACACACACAATATTGCATAATCACATATCTTATATTTAAGTTTCCAAGTCACTAAAGACACTCCAGTCCCTGCCCGGCGGTTCAATCAGCCAGAACCCAGAATCAAGCACAAATCAATGAACCGCCTAGCGACACATGCATACCTGCCAGGCGGTTTCTGGGCAGAACCCAGAAACGCGAAAAACAGCACATACCAGATGAAGGATTCATACACTTATGATCATACACAGCACAATACGATGAATACGATGAAAACAAGCGAAAACAACTCCCCTTACCTGGATTCCTTGCTAAATTCGAATTGATATGCTTATCCCTTCACAAAAACCTTCCTAGCCTTTGCTTTCCACTCCAACCTTCGTGATTTCAGCCTCACCACTTCTCTCAATCAGCCCCAATACTCTGAAAAACCCTTGCTTATTATGAGCACGAATTCACAATGCTCTTTTTCTCCTCTTATGACCTTCTCTCTCTCACTTACTACCCCAATTATGTGCACTTAACACCCAAAACGAAAATGCTATTTAAGTTTCCTGTTTAATGGTTAATCATGGTCTCCATTCAGTGTTTCGAGCCCCTTAAACTGCCCCTCTTGGCAGATAGGGTTTTCATGTCTCTTCAATCCCATGCAAAATAAAATTAGGCCAAAAAGAAGAGAGTTTAATTTGGTTCTTAGTAAGACTTGAACCCACAACCTATCAAGAGCATAACCAAATCAACAAATTCATATTTGTGATAACTCCTACGTCTTTTGAAATTTATCATCACGTCAAGTCTCCAATATATAACTAAACAAAAATGTGTAATTTAAATAACATTCAAGTGACACACATAGGACTCAAACCTAAGTCCTCACACACAATAAAGTACTCTCAACCACTTGAGCTAGTACTTTTCCACGTCATAGTTCCACACATTAATTGCTTTAAATGTTTCTATTACCCGCCATAATTAAATAATTATTTAATAGATATTTAAATTTTTCTCGGGTCTTACACTTTGAAACGTGGAACTCTGTCATGGTTTTGTCCTTAAAAGGTGCCTCAGAGGGTGGATGGAGGTAACAGTATTTGAACTACGCTTGACCTCGACTCCTAAGCGATGTGGGACTTATTGGGTGCACCAGAACAAAACTAATTTTTGAAATGATGTTTTCTTTTTATTTGTGATTGATTTTGCTTGTTATAAATTAAATTTGTAGCATTCCTTTGAAACATAAATGAAACAAGACTTAAACAGCTAATAATCCCCCATTAAACTATATGTTTTAACATTTAATTTACTTTTGTTATCTAAATAAAATGAAACATACTTATGAGTTTCAAGAATTGCTCCCATTTGAGTGGCTTAGTCATTATATCTGTTAATTCGTTCTTAGTGTTGTAATAACTTAACTTCATGTTTCCTTCTTTAATAATATCTCTTTAAAAATAAAACCTAACATCTATATATTTACTTCTTCCATGAAAGACTGGATTTTCAAATAATCTAATAACTTAATTAGTATCACACAAAACCATAATATGTTTATGTTCTTTAAAACCTATGGTCTCTAATTGCTTCTTGGAAGACGATGAACAAATCCAGACATGTTCTTTCTATCATCTATATCTTCGGCAACATCTGTATAAGCCACCAATGTTGTGTTTTCTCCTTTCTTGTAAGAAGTCTTAAGAGTAGATATCCCAACCTTAAAATTCTCTTGGGTCCAAACCAATGAGTTTTTATGGGATTGGCCTTGAATCAACTAATCAGACTAACTTCACACGTGAAGTCTGGTTTGGTTGCAATTAAGTACATAAGACTCCCAACCACTCACTTGAATTGAGTAGCATCCACTTTAGGCCTTGCATCATTTCTCGACAGCTTTGTTCTTGGGATAATTGGATTATTGACTACATTACAATCCATCATGGCAAACCGAGATAAAACCTCTCTTCAGCATATTTCCTTTGACACAAAAATTACATGTGCATTTTGCAAAATTTCAACTCCAAAAAAATACTTCATCTTTTCAAGATTAGTCACATCAAATTCTAAAATCATGGAGGTTTTAAAGCCATCACACCTGATATCATCATTTTTAGTATATATTAAATCATTTACGTATAGACTCACAATCAAAATTCTACCACTATCTTTTGACTTTGTGAATAATGTATGCTCATAAAAACATCTTTCACAACCATGTTGCAAGAAATATGCTTTTATTTTGTTATACCAAGCTCTTGGTGCTTGTTTAAGCCCGTACAATTCCCTTTTTAATTTGTATACCTTTTCTTTCTTGGCTTTATCCACAAATCTAACTGATTGTTATATATATATATATATATATATATATATATATATATATATATATATATTACTTCTTAAGTTCTCCATGAAGAAATGTGCATTTCAGACCTAGATAAAAAATGACCTAGCCAAATTGTGCATCCATTGAATGTATGATTCTTATGGTGTCTAGTTTAGCAACTAGTTCAAAAACTTATGTGTAGTCCACCCTATAATGTTGCAAATACCCTTTTGCTACTAGCCTCGCTTTTAAACTTGTCAATTTCTCCATTTTTCTTGAGTTTGGTTTTGAAAACCCATCTAACTCCAATTGACTTTATTCCTTTTGGCATATTATTCAATTCCCATGTTTGATTATTTTCTATTGCCTCCATTTCTTTTACCATTACGACTCTCCACTTTTTGCTTTTAACAGCTTCTTCAAATGTCACTGAATCAGTTTCAGTCACTAGTATTGTGATTGTAATATTATTATCTTATAAGCTTTCTCCTTCTTCATAATCTACCATCTACACTGGGTTTTTTTCTGTGCCTTCTTACTCTCCATTCAATTAGAATCTCAAGAGTTGGGATATGAAAATCATTTTTGGCGCTTGTTCTAGTACTCAATGTTTATTACCCGTCTGATTCTCATTTAAAGTTGCGTCTTCAAGCTATGCAGAGTCATGCTTTCCATTTTCTTCCCATTCAATAACATTCTGTTGATCTTTTACTTCATTTTTCTCCCAATTCTAGATTTTGTTTTCTTAAAAAATTACTTCTCTGCAAATGATGATTTTTGTGTGGACTGGATCAAACACTTTATAGACCTTGGATTCATCATTGACTCCAAACAACATGCATGGCTTACTCTTGTTATCTAGCTTAACTCTTTCCTAGTCTTATGTGTGAACATGAGCTAGGCAACCAAAAACTCAAAAATAGTCAACAAAAGGTTTTACTTCACTCCATGTTTCTTCAGGAGTTTTGTCCTGCACGATTGTTGTAGGACTTCTGTTCAGAATGTGAGCACACCATTTTATTGCTTTCAACTAGAAAATTTTTGTAACTTGTCTTCCAACAAAGTAAGAGTTGAAGATTGTATACAATAGTCAATTGTCTCCTTATTCCCTGGCTTCTATAGAGTTCTTCAAATTCCTTTAAAGAAAATTATCTTCCTTTGTTTGTTTGAAAGCATATGATGCTTTCCCTAGCCTCCTTTTCACCCAAAGATTTGAAACTTTTAAAGAAAGAAAAAGTTTTTTATTTCTCACTAAGAAAGTATACCTAAGTTTTACGTGATAAGCCATCATTAAAACTCAAGATATATCTCTTCTTGCTATTGAATATTGGTTGAAGAGGTCCGCATAAGTTAGCATGAACAAGTTGTAGCCTTTTGGTTGCTCTCTATAGACTATAATTTGACATTACACTTCAGTGTTGTTCTCATGCCAAATCGTGTTCATGATATCTTGAGGAGTGATAACAGTTACCATCAACTTATAGGCAAGAATCATTAAGTCATCATAGCTTAAATATCCTAGCATATTTTTCCATAGTTGAGAAGTTTTCTTCAAATATGCTTGAAGACATGTTGTCATTTTTTTAAAACCTTGGAAAATTATAATAAATATGAAAATAAATAAATGAGGCTAAATATATATTTTATGTAAAAGATAAACTGATTTACTAGTTATAAAATTAAAGATTTATTTTATTCAAGGTTTCCTAAAAGATAATAGGGTTTAGTAATTATTTAATTTAAAAGATTTATTGGTTTGTAAATTATTTAACTTATAAGATTTATTTGATTTAAAAGACTTTCTAAGAACTGATGTTTGGTGAATAATTATTCAAATAAAGTGGTTACAAACTGAATTCCTAAATATTTAGTAAATAAAAACGAGTATATAAGTTTTTTTTTTAATCAGAGTAGTTATGAAATGAGATTTGGTTATATGAATCTCTCTTTGGTTGTGCAATTTAGGTCGAATAGAGCTCTATAAATAGGTTAAAAGGCAAATCACATTTTTAGAGATGTCAAAGTGGGTCAGAACTCGTGGGCTAACTCAGTCCACCATGGGTTCAGGCCAAGTTGGGTTGAAAATTTTTTACAAATTTTAGAACGAGTTAATTTTTGACTTGGCCCACCAATAACCCGACTCACCTAAGTTGAATCTGTGGTAAGCTGGGTTGGCTCACCAACCCACCTGTAGATAAAGGGTCACACAATTTTTTTTGTATTTGGGTTGAGTTAGGCTATTTTTTTAGCCAACATATTGGATTGACAAATGCAAACCTAATATTAAAAGGCATTATAATACTGTACACTTGATTTGACCGAGACTAAGTGTGATTAGGAAATAAATAAATAAAAATGAATGAAGTTGTTGGTGAAATAATTTTGGTTAAAGGTCAAGTGAAGCTGCATCAAATTGTGTATCCTTTCAAGATTTTATACACATTTTACCTAAAGAGTATTAAGATTTGCCTCAAGAGCTTATTGTGAAGATTGTTGAACTCATTCCATCTTTTGAAGCTTCCCCTACTACTAAGGCCCTTGAACCCCATGCCACCATTGCTTTTGCTAGTTTGATATAACTTTTAGAATAACAAGTGTGGTGTTTGATGCTTTTAAAAGAAAAATTAATATTAAAGAAAGTTATTTTTAAAGACTTGTTAAAGCCAATTTTGATACCATTATTGAATTAACCATTCTCTCAACCTTAATATTTAAGAGTCCAACACAAGTTCTTATATTTATAGGTTGATTGGGGAACCAACGAAGCTAAATTTGAAAACTCTACACAAAAATGTTAAGAGAAATTTTAGTTGACTAGAACTACAAGACTGGGACCATGGCTCAACAAGTGAAGGTGGAATCAACCTAAAAGTGGTTCTTGCATTGGATTGGGACCCTCCATTCTCCATTATCCCTACACCAACATATCAATGCATAATAATCATCACCATCATTCCACCTTCACCCTTCATTGCTTTGCACCCCACAACGGTCCCTTTTTCCATTGGCACGTGCACCGAACTTTACACGTGCGTCCTTCATACTCCAATAGGTCTCCTAACATGTTTCAAGGAATCAATTTAAACATGTGGGTGTGTTTTCCTTTAGGTATGAATGAAAATTTATAAGAATTTATAATTTCTTTTATCTAAACATACTCTTAGTGTTTTTTGTGGTCTTTAATGTTTTCGTGTGTTATCAATATTGTAATTGGGCATATGACATGTGACATAACGTAATTGCCTCGTAATTTGATGGGAAAACTATTGAAAACCTACGTTGACTTGTTTTGGTGAGTTTGTAATTATTTACAGCCATTGAAGTCTCCTTCAATTGCATAAATTCGAAAAAAAATTCATAAGCCAATAAAACTAAATCCTATGCCTATGGCAATGTCAACTTGTTAGCGATGATTTTTTGCATTTTTATTTCGATTTGATGAGTAATTTAAGACTCAAACCCAATCCTTAAAAGGAGTTACTAGAAAAATCAAAGTCAAAACCTATGTATTTGTCAACTAATTCTCTTTCACCTTAACTAAAAAGTTCGATCGAAGTAACTATCTTCAACTTTTTTTCTTTCTATTATTTTTAGAAAATGTTAAGCCCCCTATTTTGACATTTAACTATATTTGTTCCTAAAATAAGTGAATTTTAGAATGGAATTAAAGATGATACCTTTCACCTTTATTTTATTTTATGTAATGGAAGAACGAGAAGTAGTTATAATGCATAAAATATGAAGATAAAAAGAGCAATCCAAAAGATAGTCTTTAAGAATTTAAACCTTCTCTCTTTAGTATGAGCTATGAAGGTGAGGAAAAAAAAAAGAATGAGGGATATTTTTCTCTATTATATGGTTTAATTAGCTAAAATTTGCCTCTTCAAACATTTATAAACTCTTTTTTTTATTTCTATTTTCTATGTCTAGAACTCCTCTTTAGTGTGGTTAGATGAAATTTTGTGTAGGATATGGATTCCCAAATTTGGACTTTTTAATGAAAGTTTCTTGTGGTAATTAAATAAATAATCAAATTATCATATTTTTTTTTCAAATCAATAATTGTTCCTGCAGAAAACAAACAAGATATGTTAGACACAACTATTACCTTACTCTGGTATGCCATCTCTTCAGTAGGCTTCTTCCCGGTTGATACATGTCGCTCATGGGTATCTCGGTGTGATCAGTTTGGATCCGAGAGGGGTTACCTGCAGAAGGGACTCCAAAGCTCAAGTCAGCAAAATCTCTAAGAAAGTCAAATATGGTGATTAGAAAAGTAATGAATGCGTACCTTTAATTCGTGGGGTACATGCATATTTATAGATTATTAATTATGTCTGGCCACGTCATGGGCCCTTGTTTGGGCTGTAGGTGGGCCTAGGCCCTAGCCCAGGCCCTTAGTTTGATTATTGTGGGCTTGATGAATCTTAGGAATGCTTTGATTTCGTTAAGTTTTCCAGAGTGGCCGGTCTAGATCGGTTACTATTTTAGCGGCTTAGGCCGCTATTATTCCTCTGTCGGCTTATGACGGTTACCTTATTTGCTCTATGTATATATGGTAATTGCTTATTATTATTATTATTTGGTTGGACCGGCTAGGTGTGGTACAATAACATTTACTTATAAATTTTGTACTCATTTCTTCCTCCTTTCTTTTAATATAAATAACTTCATTTATCACTTTTTTTTTGCCACCTATTCAATTTCATCGTCTCTTTCAAAAAAATATTTAAGTTTCTTAATATTTGATTATTCAAGATGAGTTTTTTTTTTTTTTTTTTTTTTTTT
>Ga0209589_1007986_pt1 | contig 16712 bp, 15 predicted proteins | sample CowpeawhiteBW_FD_187525 | JGI IMG/M metagenome (GOLD analysis project Ga0209589, IMG submission 187525) | Root nodule microbial communities of legume samples collected from California USA - Cow pea white BW (SPAdes) (version 2) | ecosystem: Host-associated > Plants > Roots > Nodule | place: USA...
ATTAACCTACAAAGCAAATAAACATAGATTAGCATGTTGGCTTAAGTCAAGTCAACTATAGTCAACAAGTCAAACCTAGTCAAAGGTCAACAAGTCAACTAAAGTTGATTCAACTAAATCAACTTAGGGAATCAAAAATAACAAACACAAATGAAAGGGATGAAGGATTAGTGAACTTCCTTTCTAAAAATGCTTAGTCTTCTTAAGCATGTGCCTTCATCCTTGGTTGGGGTCAATCCTTCATCAGTATATCTTTTTTAACAAGTTCATTTAAGGGTGAGGCAAGAGTAGAGAAGTTGGGTACGAACCTTCTATAAAAGCTACCAAGCCCATGAAAACTGTAAGACTCAGGAAAAATTAGACTAAAGGGAAAACATGGGAAAAAATTAATGGCTTGATTAATATATTGTTGATTTATTTAATTTAATTAGGTTATTAAATTATGAAATAATTATTATTTGAGTGATTTAAGTTATTGTTGTATTTATAATAATTATTTAAGTGATGTAAGTTATTGTTTTATTTATTTTTAATTTTAATATTATATTTAATGTTGGGGATATGTGTATATAATCAAGTGGTGCGTATTATGATATGTGAAAGCATTTGGCTTGGTGGTTGGTGTGCGTGTTGTTATGGAAGAATGCATGGGTTTGAATCCTAGTAGTCGTATAAATGCTTCTTTTTCTTTCTCATTTAAGTTGTGGGCCCACGACGTTGGTGCAATGGTCATGCAAATTCTCAAGGTTCTTTGCTTTTCAAAAATAGAAACTTGGTGGCACACTCTTTAGAAAATAAAAACAATAAACCAATTAAGATTTTGGTTAGTTTTTATCTTATTTTTAGGTTTTTAAAATCTGAATTGAAAAGATTTAATTTTTAAATATTAATAGAAAAGATTAAATATGTTAATTATAGATAAAAAGATAAGATTTTTGGAGAAGAGATGTAACATTTTTAGGGTTTCTAAAATGTGAGAAAAGATGAGAGGGAGAGGAGAGTTGGAGAAAAATGGAGAGTGAAGGAGGAGGCTGCAGAAGAAACGCTTAGTGAAGAACCAAGTCCAGGTAGGGGAAGCCAACCTTGTTTTCTTCTTTTGTTTTTCTTGTTGTTTGTTTGATGGATGAAACGGGAAAATCATGCATGTGCAAGGGAAGTTAACTTTGTTTTCTGTGTTGTTTGAAGCTGAACTTTTGTGTTTTCCTTGTTTATGTTGTTTCATTGTATTCATTGTGGGTTCTGTTACTACTGTGTTTGATGCATGGTGGTTGTGGTTCTTCTCTAAGTATATAAACACCAAAAGGATTGAATGTTTTTCGTTTTCTTTGTGTTTGCTATGGTTCCTGATATATTGGATGCGTAAACCCATATGAGTGTGGGGTAGTGGGTCTTTCTTGAATCTTTGTGGATGTGAGCGCATGAACCATGTGGTTTCGGTGCATCTTAATAAGGGGAAGACTTGTGTCACTGCAGGTGCAGGTTCGTTAAGGAAGTTCTTGTTGGTTTCTTGGAATGAATTTTTAGAGTATTTCACGTAGGGCTTGTACATGAACCATTTTAGCTCTTGGTGGGCAGCGTTGTGGAGTTGTTTCATTCATGGATATGGTTAGGTTTTTCATAGGAGGCATTCGCCACATGAGATTTGTGTTAGTTTCTTCTTGTTTCTTGTTCCTTAAATATTTACGTAAAAGGTGAAACCCTTCTTCACTTTCATACCACTTTAGCATTTACTTTTCTCTTTCTTCATTTGCACACCACAATTTCTTTTCTCTTTCTTCCTTTTTGGTTCTCTCTCTCTTTTCACGTAACAAAGTTTGTAAAAATGTTGGAGCACATGCTTTTGTACCATTCTTTAATATTTGAATGGGTCACACCTTTAGCTTAATGTTAGTACATTCCTTAACATTGGTGGGACCCGTAACCTAGCCTTTTGCATGGTTTCATGGGTGTGCATTGAGTTTCTTTCATTCATGTAGACCAAACTGACGTTTAAATAGAGGTTGGTGCATTCTCTTTCACTCTTTAAATTTTGGTCTTTCTCATTCTTCACAGAGCATTTACGTAAATGCATGGTTTTATTTTAGATGGGTACAACTTTTAGTTTCATTAACATTTCATACCACATACTTATTTCTCTCTCATCACATGTGCTTGGAATAAAACTAGGGGAGCCCACATATGCATGCTTTTTGTTTCTATTCTTAATGCTTGCAGACTTTACGTAAAAGCTAAGTGCATATGTGAATATTTTAATTGTTGCAACTTTGATGTGCCAACCATGGCTCACTTTGACTTTATAGTTTTTGTTTATTTTCTTGGATATGTGTAACCCACTTGTGGCTTTTATGAATTCATATTGCATGTTCAAAAGTTGATGGAAACTTTTGGTTCTCTTTAAATTAGCATATTTTTGGTTGGTGTTTTTCATTTGGCTTTACTAATTATTTTATAGGTTAATATGTTGGTGGACTTTGATGAGATTAGAGTGTACCTTAACTGTACTTTATGCCTTATTTTTTGTGATGATTATTTTATTGAATGCAAGTTATAAAGCCATGGTAGCAATGTTAATATTATGTCCTTTGCTTGGTTATATGTAATATTCTAGTTACATGGTTGTACAAGTAAAATGGTGGCTTGGTACTTTAGCTGGTTGTTGTTTCTTTTGTTTCGAAAATCTCTTGTTGGGTTCGTTGTATGAATGTATTATTTGATAAGTTGATGGGTTTATGTTATGGAACATTAATTCCCATGCATGATGTGGTGACGTGTATTTTGTTGGAAATATATAAATTCTCATGTGTTGCATGTTGAGAGTGTTTTACCTTGTTGAGAACTCTTCGTGGAATTAAGTGTTGTGTGAGGTTTTCCGTACCTAGGAGCCTAGTGAAGACTCTTTCGCCTGTGTGAAGCAGTGGAAAGGGGTCCTCTTCGCCTTTGTGAAGTAGTGGTAGAGGATTGGTTTGAGTATTGGATTTGGTTTAGTATGCTTGTTTTGGATTTGAGGTTTGTGTGTTTAAATGAAGGATTGAGTTTGATCATAATGTTTCCGTGTTACTTGAATGCGACGTTGAGTATTATTTGACATATTTTATTTATGAATTTCTTCTATATGGTTAGCTTACCCCTATTTGTTTGTTTGTGTGTTTGTTGTATGTGTGATGATCGTATAACATGTGTGTTATACGAGAGTAGATGATAATGCATATGCTTTTGGCATGGAGTAGATCGACGAGAGGTTGGGTGAACTCGGGAGATTTTATAATTTATTTAGTTGTTTTAAATCAGATATTAAAATATATGTAATTTTCTTTTGTTTGCAATTGTCATTTGAATCTTCTTGACGAAGTGTTGTTTTGTACAATGTAATTTAAATCAAATATAAGTTTTTTTTATTAGTACATTTTCAACAAAGATCCTTTTCCGCTTAACAATGATAATTTTCTAACCTTCCGTGACATCCCAAAATTGGGGTTTTTCAAAAACTACGGATGTCCCCAACACTCTTTGGAATGGGCCATTCTTGGATGGCTTTGATTTTGTCAGGGTCAACATGGACCCCATTTTTATTGACTACAAACCCTAATAAAACAACACTATCTACACAAAAAGTACACTTATCTATGTTGGCATACAATTGGTTGGTCCTAAGAAGAGAAAGAACTACCCTAAGGTGATCTATATGACCACTAAGACTAGTACTATAAAACAAAATATCATCAAAATAAACAACAACAAATCTACCTATCCAATCACGCAAGACATGATTCATTAAACGCATTAATGTACTTGGAGAATTGGTTAAGCCAAAAGGCATGACTAACCATTCATAAAGACCAAATTTGGTTTTGAAGTCGGTTTTCCATTCATCTCCTTTTTGAATTTGGATTTGATGGTAACCACTCTTGAGGTCTATTTTGGAAAAGATTTGGGCTCCATGTAATTCATCTAGCATATCATTAAGTCTTGGGATTGGGTGCCTATACTTGATGGTTATGTTGTTGATGGCCCTACAATCACAACACATGTGCCATTTACCATCCTTTTTGGGCACCAACAACACAAGCACAACACAAGGACTCAAGGACTCAATATCCTTTGTTTCAATTGGGTTTGTCCTATAGGCAGGTCTGTTGGGAAGACTAGTCCTTGGGACAAAATCAATTTGATACTCAATCCCTCTAAAAGAAGGAAGTCCATGAGGACCATCTTTTGGAAAAAGATCTTTAAATTCTTGAAGGAGAGCAATAATAGGAGGAGGAAGATTTTTAAGTGAAGAGTTAGATAAACAAGTGAGTATAGCTTGACACAAAAGAAGGTAGGAAGGTTGTTCCACAAGAAGAGTATGGAAAGAGATTTTTGAGTGAGAACCACTTCATAAGAAATGACCTTAGGATTAGAGACATTGGACTCTCCTACCTTAGTCTTTAAAACCTCTTTAGAATTCTTAAAACTCTCTTCCTCTATTCTAGCTCTTATTTGAGCTTGATCACTAGCAACTTGGCTAGGAGTTAGAGGGTGAAGGAAAAAAGTCTTAGAATGATGGAGGAGAGAGATCTCATTGGTATGGCCATTGTGAATGGTTTTGTGATCAAATTGCCATAGCCTTCCCAAGAGAATATGGCAAGCTTCCATTGGTATCACATCACACAAAACTTTGTCTTTAAATTTGCCAATGGAAAACTTGATTTCAACTTGATGCCCAACCTTGATATCCCCATCTTCATTAAGCTAGTGAAGTTTGTAAGGTTTGGGATGGGATATCAATGCTAGGTTCAACTTCTCAACCAACCTAGTGCTACAACAATTGCAGCACGACCCACTATCAATGATAAGAGAACAAGTGTTATATAAAACATCACACCTTGTGTGGAAAATGTTTTCTCTTTGATCATTGAGAGGAAGGCTAGGTTGATTGTTAAGTAACCTCCAAGTCATAAGAAGATTGCCTTCTTTAGCAAAAGAATGTTCTTTGAAAGCACTGGAATGAGAACTCTCAGAGTCACTTGAAGAAGTAGACTCCTTGATGAGGCCATCGGCGCCGTTAATAGGTGGGAACCTGCTCCAATCGACGGTGAATCGTCGGAACGACCTCCTAACGTTGATTCCTTCGGTGGAATCGACTGTAATGCAGCAGAAGACTCTCGTTCTCACACGGAACTACTCACTCATAGTGTTTGAGGCAACCCGACGAGATGAACTCTCATCTATGGTTAGGGTTTGAGTTAACGAATGGGGAGTGATCTCAACCAATCTGTTTAACATTCATCTAAGCTGAGTTTTAGAAAGAGTGGCCTGCCTTTTATAGATGAAGGCAGTCAGACACAACGGAAATTGTAAACACCGTCTAACAACAACCTAACGGTGAAGCAAGGAAATGGTTTTGCTAACTGACCCTAACAGAAGGAAGGGAAGTGGACCAACGACCAAATTCTGTGTACAATGAAAAGGGAAAAAACGTGAGTGAAAACCCTAATGCAAGACGCGTTTCAGGTGAAGGAGAAGAAAAAAAGGCTTTCTCTCATGGTAAACCCTAGCAGACGCTGGGACGCGAGGGATTAAAAGAGAAATGAGCTTTCCCCTCTGGTCAAGTAGAGACCTTGAAGAATTGGGCTCGGGTCCAATTAAGGCAGGATGTTGGCTGTAGCAGAATCGGGTTTATACATGAAAGTGTGCGTGAAGAACGAAAATGAGGTGTTTGATGCTGCGCTGTTCAGCTTTACTGTGCACACATGGAAAGTCTGCAGAATATTCATATGACAAAGCTTGGATCAATTGGAATTAGACTTGGTGGATGCTGAACAAGAAATTTGGCTGCAGACTTTTGAAGGGATTGGGTTGGAAGCCCAATACGTGTAAAGATCCTTGATGCTGCCACGTAGTGCTAGGTTGGAAACAAAATGGGGCTGCTAGCATAATCATCTGGAAGAAATGTTGGCACGTGTTGTTGGCTGTCGTGGGCTGATGATGGTTGGGCGCGGTCTGCCAGAAGAGCCTAAATGGGCTGATGATGGTTGGGCGCGGTCTGCCAAAAGAGCCTAAATGGGCTGCTCTAAAAGCCCAATTCATCAAGAGTTGGATTTGGATGTGTGGAGAAATAAAAGGAGATGATGCACAGATGCTGGCAGCAATGTTGCTAATTGGTTTATTTGGGACGTGGGCTGCAGGCCCAAAGGAACATTCTTGGCCCAAGCACATTATTGACACAGAAACCTGTCATGGTGGTGTAGACAGAAACGTTGGGTTTTCTTTAATTGGGCTGCAAAATAAAAATAACCCAATTTAGACAATCATTTATTTAATAAAAACAATAAAGAAAATAAAAGACTTAAAAGAAATTAAAAGGAATGGGCCTAGGCGTTGGCCCAATGCTATAAGTCTTATTGGGGTCACATCATCCCCTCCCTGTTGAAGAGGATTTATCCTCAGATCAAGAGGGTTGTGAAAGGCTCACAACAACCAAATTGATGGTTCCACCAGGATCAAAAACAAACCTATAGTAGTCATCAAATATAATTGAATTAAAATCATATTGACCATGCAGTACAATTGATTGGGAAAGTTGTGAAAATGGGCTTTTAAAGATTGAAAAGGATGGTATTAGGCCCACTTCACAAAAAGAGTGTTTCACACCTTGACTAGGATGATTTTTGAAAAGAATGTTAATGTCAAAGTGTGTTTTGGCAAAACAAGTTAAGGACGATGAAATAAGAGAAGGAGTTGGAGAACAAAAAATTTGAGAAGGAAACAAAACAAAAGATTTAATGAAGGATTTAAGTGGAAAGAGTTTAAAGATTTTGGAAATGGGATCTTCATGTAAGGAATTGGTGAAGGATTGATCACCAAATCCCTAACACTAAGTTCCTTTTTCTCTTTTGAAATGCATTGTAACTCTACCACTTGAAATTGAATTTCAAGCTTACTCTCCTATTTTATTGGCTCTCTTGCTTCAAATTCTTTTATCTCATTCTCTTCCTTGATTTTTCTAACATTCTCCTCTTTGGACTTTTCTTCCTCATCTCTTTTCTTCCTCTCTTTTATCGCTTTTTCCTCTTGTTTTCTTTTAGCATAAAGCTTCTCAATCTCTTCTTTTTCTCTTTTCTTTTCAAACTCTCGAAGCTTTTGAAGTTTTGCTTGCACTCTCTTATATTTTTCTCGCTTGTGTTGTTCACTCAAGAGCAAGTCTAAATTGTGCTTGAAATCTTTTTTCTAGTCTAGAAAACTTAGCAATGTTTTGGATGAATGCATCCCCTATGTCAATGAAGTCTTCTATCCTAGCTTGTTGCTCTTTTGTGATCCTAAATGAAGGGGGAATAAAATGTTTCCACATGCATGTTTTTAATTCATAAAATGTATTGATGCATGATTGTCTCCCCTTTTTCACTCTATATTGCCTCTCTTGCCACCAATCAAATGCACGTCCTACAAACTTAGATGTAACATGCCTAAGAATGTCTATATGACTATATTTACTAAACAAAGGCTGCACCAATTTCTCAGTATCCCACATCCAATCTCTAAATGATATTGGTCCTATATCTTCCCCAAAGAATTGAATGTCACTATGAACGGTATGATGCAACTCATGACTACTATGTCTATCTAAATGCATACGGCTAGAAGAAGAAAAACTCATTTTGAAACACTTTTAGCAAAATATTTTTTTTTTCACAAAGTTGATGAATTTCTAAAGAGAAAATAGTGGAAAAGATTTCTAGAGATACTCCTGGGAAAGGGAGGTGAGTCTCATGGACAAGCTTAGGAACCAAACCTTTCCTAGCCAGAGATCTCTAAAACTCTTTCACAAAAATTCTCAAGAAAAATTCAAAGCAAGACAAATTGTGTGAAAACAGTGTGAACAAATTAAAAACCTAAAGACCAAAAGAAGGTCAATGAAGTGTTAAACACATAGCACCTAGATATCACGGTGACCTAAAACATAAATGGCAAACACACAAATCCTGGACATTGAAAACATAAAACATAAAGACCGAAAACATAAACTAGACTAAAATCCTAAGTGAAAATTCAAGTGGCCTTTGGAACCCATTGAACCTCACATTACATGCTTAAAAACTATTACAAACTTGATAAGGATGGAATTGCTCTAAAGCATTTTCCCACCTAAGCCAAAGGAAACAAAAACTGAAATAAGAAAAAAAAAATTACAACCCAAAATCCATGATATGAAAAAGCAATACACAAAAAATAAAAAAAACACTATGATGTCTCTCTCAAGCTCTCGGCCAGCCTTCCCTCAAGTGTTTGCACTACTTTGAATTCCTAGCTCACTCCTCAAGTATCTCGGTAGTGTACTCTCACAGCTAAGTCACTCACCACTCCACCTTCAAGAGGAGGTTTCACCTACACAGATTACCAAAACAGTGAGTTGGAAGCAAAGTGAACCAAGAGCATGCATAGTCTTCCATATAAGAATAACAAAGCAGAAAGCAATAAAAGCTCAAATGGAAGAAGTGGACAACATCAAGTGAAAGATTAAATGACAAACTGAATGGAATAATCAAAGAAGACAAGCAAGAAACAAGCTAAGAAATAAAGTTGGCACACAAAAGGATCCTAAGGAAAATGTCTAGAATAAGATGAATAAAACCAAACTCAAACAAAGACTGAAAACAAGTTGAATCAAGAGCATATGAAATTGTCATTGAAAAATTAGTAGGCAGTTGTGAACTGTGCAAGACAACTTATATTTTGCTGAAACAAATAATGTGTTCAAATGCAATCAAAACTAATCATTCTCTTTCAGATTCTTCTTTTTTTCATCATACATTCTTTTTCACTTTCTTTCTTTCCTTTTAATTCTCAAAGATCTTAAACAACAGCTCACAACAGTATCAAACAAGGAAAACACCATGCTCAAAGAACAGTGTAGCAGAACAAAAACAAATTGACGCTGAATGAAGACAATTAATATGGCCAAAATGAGCACTGCATCAAAGCAAAAAGTAAGGATAGCAGACAGACAATTGGATTCAAAGCATGCATCGAGCTGCACACAAATATGGATAATCTGCCAAGTAAAACCTCAGACAATGCATCATAAAATCACTAATCAGCACTGGAATGAAACAAGGTACTGATGCACAACACAAGAATGCAACTGATGTAAGTACAGAGAAAGAGACTGAATCATAGAATAGTTATGGCCAAAGCAACAGATGGACCACAAACATAAATGGTTTTGTCACAGAACAATTGAACACATCAAACATATTTAATTTTTTTTTTCAACTGAAAGCACAACTCAGAATGTTGCAGGTTCAATTATAGGACATGGATTCTTCAATTCAGATTTGAACACAATGATACAACACCAGTTGGACGCAAATAATGTGGCAGTTTAAAAGAGCATCAACAAGAATAATTACTCGAAAGAAATTTGAAAGCAAATGGTGGCAGCTCAAGCAAATAGACACAGATTGTAGTTCTGAATTCAGATTCAAATAGCCTTAAAGCTAACAGATGCATGTGTATAAATCTGAACTAATGCACATAAGCTGCATCACAATTGATAACAAAATAAAAAACGTGGTAAAACAACAATATGATTCAGCCAATTTCAATGATGAATAAGAAACATTGAAATAAGACTTTAACAAAAACTGAACTTTAACAATGAAGGGGAACAACCCTAATGCAAGACGCATTTCAGGTGAAGGGGAACAAAAGAAGGCTTTCTCTCATGGTGAACCCTAGCAGACGCTGGGACGCGAGGGATTAAGAGAGAGATGAGCTTTCCCCTCTGGTCAAGTGGAGACCTTGAAGAATTGGGCTCAGGCCCAATTAAGGCATGATGTTAGCTATAGCAGAATCGGGTTTATGCATGAACGTGTGTGCAAAGAACGAAAATGAGATGTTTGATGCTGCGCTGCTGAGCTTTACTGTGCACACGTGGAAAGTCTGCAGAATATTCATGTGACAAAGCTTGGATCAATTGGAATTAGACTTGGTGGATGCTGAACAAGAAATTTGGCTGCAGACTTTTGAAGGGATTGGGTTGGAAGCCCAATACGTGTAGACTTGCACGCGTAAAGATCCTTGATGCTGCCACATAGTGCTGGCTTGGAAACAAAAAGGGGCTGCCAGCATAATCATCTGGAAGAAATGTTGGCACGTGTTGTTGGCTGTCGTGGGCTGATGATGGTTGGGCGCGGTCTGCCAGAAGAGCCTGAATGGGCTGCTCTAAAAGCCCAATTCATCAAGAGCTGGATTTGGATGTGAGGAGAAATAAAAGGAGATGATGCACGGGTGCTGGCAGCAATGTTGCTAATTGGTTTGTTTGGGACGCGGGCTGCAGGCCCAAAGGAACATTCTCGGCCCAAGCACATTATTGACACAGAAACCTGTCATGGTTTTGCAGACAGAAAGGTTGGGTTTTCTTTAATTGGGCTGCAAAATAAAAATAACCCAATTTAGACAATCATTTATTTAATAAAAACAATAAAGAAAATAAAAGACTGAAAAGAAATTAAAAGGAATGGGCCTAGGCGTTGGCCCAATGCTATAAGTCTTATTGGGATCACATCACTCCTCTTGATTGTTATAGAGGACTTTTCCCTTTAGCATAATGGTGCACTTTGTAGGACATTGGGCAACTACATGACCTCTACCTAGACATTTAAAACATTTGATTTCATTGGCTTTTTTGGTGGAGGACGCACCTTTTACACTAACCTTTGTAGGGGCTTTATGAGTGGTCTTTTTTTCCTTTTAAAAATCCTTCTTAGAATCTTTTGAAAACTCACTATGAGGGGAAGAGATAGAAGGATCCTTGCGAGAAGGTCTTCTTAAAAGTTGACGCTCCACCTTGATGCACATTTGCACTAGGTCATTCAAATCCTTGGTATGGGAGCAATTCAACTCTATCTCTTATGTTCTTGCAGAGAACAAATAAGGGATGTCAGATACAATCTCCTCAGTAGGTTTCCTCCCGGCTGGCATATGCTATTTGTTGGTATCTCGGTTTGGACTTTTTTGGACCCGAGAGGGGTTACCTACGGAGAAGACTCTAACGCTCAAGTCAGCAAAGAATTCTCAGAAAGTCAAATCTTGTGATTAAGGGATTAATGAATGCGTACCTTTAATTTGTGGGGTCCATGCATATTTATAGATTATTAATTATGTCGTGCCACGTCATGGGCTGGGCTTTTTATTGGGCCGTAGATGGGCCTAAGCCAAGCCTAGGCCCCATAGTTTGGTTATTGTGGGCCCCAGGGTCTTGGTTGGTAGTGTTTTGGATTTATCAAGTTCTCGTTCGATTTTCTTAAGTTACCGGCTTAGGTCGGTTACTCTTTAGCAGCTTAGGCCGATTGATATTTTAACAGCTTAGGCCGGTTACTTTTATTGGCTCAGCATATATATGGTGATTATTTGCATCCTTGGGAGTTATGTAGACGGATTTCATGGCTACAGTCAAGCTAAGCCGCCTAGGTGTAGTACATCTTATATTGTAATTGATACCACTTAAGAACCTAGCAACAGTTAAATCCTCTTCTTCTTCAATCCCTGCCCTTAGAATATACAATTCCATCTTTTGCCTATATCCCTCTATAGTCATTGATCTTTGTTGGAGCCTTTAGAGTTTATCCATAAGCTCCCTTTTGTAATATGAAGGAACATGGCGTGCATGTGAAAGAAAGGGCTTCAAGACAGCTTCGGCAACATAAACTCGAGGGGCTGCTTTGAGATTAAACCAATAGGTAATCTCGGGTTTCCCTTTTCTTCTCTTTTAAAGGAGTAAGGAAGTCCACCAATTAAGGGCATGGCCTTGAAAGCTAAGGATAGCCAAAGAGAAACGTCTATCTTCTTCTATCATGTGGCTGTCAAAAAGTTGATAAACTTTTGCCACCCAATCAAGATATGTTTCAACATTATCTTTGCCATGAAAGGGAGGCAAGTCTATCCTAACTTCCTTGAGAGAAGGAGGGTGCATTTGCCTTCTTTTATAAGGTGATTGTCTCTCATGAGGGTACTCAAAATCCTCGTCCTGATCAACATGTTCATGCTCATGCCTAGAGGGAGGACGAGAAGGTCTAGGAGAAACACGTTGATTATTTTTGGATGCCATAAATTGCTCAATTAAGAAATGTATATTGACTTGCATGGCATCTATTTGAGTTTTGAGGTCTTGAACCTCTTTGGAGAGTTGATGAAGTGCACGAGAATGATGAGTCATTATTTTTCTCCATTCCACTAGCCTTTGTGTACCCATTTGACAATTCAGTGCTTAATTTTTTATCTTTAGTGTATTTTCATCTGTTGGGCCTTATTGGGCCACTATTCCGAATTTGGGTTAATTACACATTATTTGGCCTAATTTTCGTGTTTAATTATTTTTAGGTACTCGGGTGAAGCAATTTTGGAGCTTGGACATTAATCTTCAGATGAAGAGAGTTTCCACATCATTTCCACGTCAAGTGAAAGGGCCGACATTTAAGGCCCAATAGTGGCATTTTTGTAATTCTGCACCCAATAATGACAATTTTGTAAATATGTAAATCTTCGGCGATGTGACCACGTATAGGAGGGGCTGATTTTCGTTTTTCAACAGCATCATCTTCCCCAATCTCCATTTTAGGTTTTTGAAGCTTTGGAAGGAGACCCATGGAGGCACAAGTTGATTTTTCATGTTTTCCATTTATTTCTCACGTTTTATGAGTTGTGGACAACACTAATTGTTGAGATTTTTGTTTTCTACGCCTTAGGTAACATTTATATTGAAGCATTTTTGTTTTTGTTGGTTGTTTTCGTTCTTGCCCCTTTCTCTCCTTGAACATTTTCGTTTCTTATACCAATTTAGGTTTTCTGCACCATTTTGTACCAATTTGAATGGTTGAATCACAATTTATGTTGAACCCTAATTCGAATTCCATGAGGAGCTAAATTTACGTGTTGATTCTTTGTAGATAATGAATTGAAACCTTAAGATTAGTGTTTTGTTCGGTGGAGTTTTGTTAATATCTCCATTCTGAATTTGCGTTTGGGTTTAATGAAGAAACCATTCCATTTTTGTTTAATTTACAGAGTGGAATCGTCGTGTGTTCATGCTTAATGAACTATAGTAGATTCATGAATGTGTGCATTGCTTAATTGCACTTGAGTTTGAGTTAATTTGCGCCTAGTAATTAGTTTGGGTCTCATGAGAGTTAATAGAACCATTTTTGTAGGTAATCCGTGATTGGTGGATTTTCATTTGAAGCAAGGAATCAACGCTGTTTTTATATAATTTTTTACACATTTGCATTTAAGTTTTCAATTGTGTGTTACATCCGTAAATCTGCCAACTCCCCCTGTGTTATATTGTTGTGTTCATCTGGAAATTGAAGCTTTGGACGAAAATATTGGTCGTTGAGAGACGACTTGGTTCAACTTTTATATACTGCATTTAATATGTTTTAATTCGGTTGGCTATGACCTCTTTGGAGAGTTGATGAAGTGCACGAGGGTTATCATCACCCTCATCATCAACACTAGTGTGAGGACCAAGGTGGTTTTGCTATTGTTGTTGATAGAGCACACTAGCACGAGTGCCTCTTCTAGTGCTCATGGTGATTGAAAGAACTTAGAAAACTGTAACAAAGTGTGGAAGATGAAATCAATCACAAGTGGACCTACAGGTTAGGCAAGGTGAGTCTTTAAGACTACTTAAGTACCAAGGCCAATCCTTGCCAAGATACACTTGTAAAAGTTACAAAAAGCACACAAATGTCTAAGTTCTAAGTAAATAGAATCACTTGAGGCACTAAACACAAAGCACACAAACAAGACGCAAAGAAAACAAAAGATTAACATTAAAAACGGATCCCTAAATGGCAAAAATATTAAAGAATTTGGTCTCACAATTCAAGCCACTATGCAACGAGAAAATATGAATATAAACTATGCGGTCTAAGGCAAGGTGAGAAAGCACTTGGAACTTTCAACACACTCACCACTAAAAGTGTTTGCACTATATGAAAGAAAGGTTCTACTTAGGAGATGAGATTGAACACCTTGTGGTTCCCCAAGACACCTAAGTAGGCCAAAATTACAATGAATAACTATAAAGAAACTTTGGTGCACTAATTTGGTACTCAAAATGAAGCCTCCCAATACCACTTAAAGTGTCAAATTTTGATTCCAAAAGAAGCAATTTTCACAAACAAAGGGGCTTCACAAAGGTACCAAATATGGTGTCCAAAAGATACAAAAAGAAGAACAAAAGATAGTTAAACAAGAAACAATGCAATATCCAAAAGGTGATGCCAATGTGCTACCAATAATGCACAATGCGAGAGCCAAACGCTTGGCTTCTAGCCTCCTTTTTAATGCACAAAGTTCACCACCAATTGAGGCACTTGTAAAGCACCATGAGACACCAAATTGTAGAGCAAAAGAGCAACAAACAAGTCACGGTTGGAGGCAAAACAGCCACCCAAACCTACACCAAAAAGACAACAAGGAAAAACAATGCCAATCCAAAATGTTAGCACTCACACTCACAAGGAAAAATGGCTCAAAACTCACAATATTTGGAAGCAAAAGGAGGAAGCACTCAAGAATCAAGTAAACTAATGTTTACCTTAAACTCCACCTCCTAAAATGCTACCACTAGAATAGAAATCATTCATAGAGTTTAATCCCCACAATACCATAGAAAGCATAAGGCCAACAAACTTGAATTAAGCAAAGAAAGAAAGCAAGAAAAGCTAATTAAGGAAGCTAAACCAAAATGAAGTAAAAGGAAACATGACATAAAGGAGAGCCAAGAAATGACAAGCAAGAAATTAAGACAATAAATAAAGGCTAGCACAACCAAAATGAACCTAGAATAGCAGTAGAATTGAAGAAGAAAGCTGAAAAACAGAGAAGTAAAAGTGCTCATAAACAACAACAATACTCATTGCAAATTTGTGCCAAATTGAGAAAATAAAATCCACTTCTATTGAAGGCAAACTCAAAGTAATATGGAGTACACAATTAAGCAAGCAATTATAACAACTAAGAGCACTATAGAAGCTGCCAACACACCAAAAACCACAAGAAATTTGGAAAATCCTGAAGTTGCCAGGCCAAATGGGATTTTATGCCTCTGATTCAAAGATTTTTCAACTTTTTTGTACTCAACATTTTTAAGTGATTCTTTTTTTTTGTTATTTTTGTCTATCTCTTAGCTTCAAGAGGCAAAAATTAGAAAAAATGTTGACCAATCCATGCGTTCAGAATAAATCATAAACAGTAGATGTGCATGCAGTAAAAACTAAAAAACAGACTGGAGCAGAGTTGTTCACAGAAATTTTAAGATGTTCTATGAAATCCAAGATGAATGAACTTGATTATGATCTAGAATCAAGCATGAGTCATAGAAGAACATCTAGGACACTCAAAAGCATAATCCAATCGGTGAAATGGGAGAAAAACAGTGAGACCTTTGCCTTACACATCCACAAGCATCACTTGAAGTTCATAGTTCAAATGTGTGATGTAGGACTTAGTTCTCATCAAGCCAGTGCAGAATTTAACAATATGAACAAAAATTAAGATGAAACAAAGTGCTTAAACATGACTTAAGATAAAACACAACATAATAAATTGAAAATTAAAAGATGCACCAATTAAAAAGATAAAAAATCAAGGAATCAAAGAACAAGTGTTGGAACAAAAAAATGGAACCTTAAAACACATATTCACCATTGAAGCAAGGAGTACTACAATTTTAATCAACAAGATTCATGTAGCCTCAATGACAATCGGTAGAAAAGGAAGGAAACATGAAGAAACAAAAAAAAAAGATGAACAATACGAAAATCAAAAGAAAACACAAGATATGGAAGTAAACCTTACTCAAACCAACACAAATGATGAACAATGGCTTGAGTGGCTCTAGATACCCCTTGATGTAGCTTGGAGCACGAAATTGGAGGGAAGAGAGGCCATGGTTGCAGCGGAAATGGAGTTGGAATGAAAGAGTGGGTTCAAGTTTGGAGGCTCTTGATGCAAGGAAGGTGAAATGGAAAGGAAACCTATAAGAGAGATCTATTATAGGGAAGGAGGCTAGAGGAGTTCTTGGTAGAAACTAGTATAGCAAAGTGACTCTTGATGCAATAGGTGGAGTACTCTCAACACTTAGTCTATTACCAATCCAAAGTAACCAAATACAAAAGTAGAATGGCCCCATTTATAGGAATCATGGTTGGCCAAATGAAATGAAAATGTATCGAGAAATGAAATGGAGATGTAACTTGAAGAAGAAGCACAAATGTGGGTCGTGTGATGCAAAGGAGGAAGAGATCTAATGCCATGCGGCAAAGTCACACTCTTCTTGTATACATCATGATGTGATCCCAACAAGGCTTATAGCTTGGGCAACGCCTAGGCCCAAATCATGCTCAAGGCCCGATCCATGGCCATCATGCGCCTTCAAGCCCAAGCCCATCAAGAGGCCCAATAACAAGGGGCATGCTAAAAAAGATCAAATTGGGCTTCATTCAAGATGGCCCAAACCCACATGGACTTCTCATACTCTTCACATGGGCCAAAGAAGATGTGAAGATTTGAAGAGGTGTCTCAAAGAGCAATAGAATAACAATAATATTGGCCCATTGTTTAGGCTTTGCTTTCTAGAATAATAAGTCAAACAATGAGTAGTTCAATTGATAAAATTGGGCTTGACTAAGCCCAATAGGAGATTTGGCCATGAGCTATCAAAAAAG
>Ga0209589_1007987_pt1 | contig 16712 bp, 11 predicted proteins | sample CowpeawhiteBW_FD_187525 | JGI IMG/M metagenome (GOLD analysis project Ga0209589, IMG submission 187525) | Root nodule microbial communities of legume samples collected from California USA - Cow pea white BW (SPAdes) (version 2) | ecosystem: Host-associated > Plants > Roots > Nodule | place: USA...
AAAAAAAAAAAAGCAAACTCCTATTCAAGTAAAAGATAATATTTAATCGGTGTTTTCTAAAAGTTTCTATTATTTTCCCTCTTAAATAAATCCATCAAAGAAAAAAGAGAAACAGAGGAGTTTAATCAGTCCCCATTCAAATGCGTTCTTTATTAAACTCAATAGGAATAGGTTTAAAAGCAGAAATATTTTTACGTGAATACTTCTCAATCCTACAGCGACATTTTCTTTTCTAAATGTCACATAGATACATGGTAGGTAGAAATGTTCCAAATTATTTAATTCCACCATGACATCCATAGCTGTGAGTACATTAATGACGCAATGCAAGTTCTATAAAAAAAGGCCATTTTTCAGACTTAAGATACAACACAGAATCCAGAATCTACTATTAGAATGAGTTGCACAAGAGTTGCTTAGTCTTAAACTTTTTCTGTAAACCATGACATGACATGACAAACAATATTAGTTAGATGAAAACAATTGACACTTTCACTTTGCCCATAGCAATACAACAGCTTAAGTAAATGATTTTCTTGCTATCAAAATTCACTTTACAGGTAAGACAAGGGGCACCAGAAAAGCTTTCCCCACCAACCTAAACCTTCCAAACCCTATAACCCAAACTAAAAAGAAAGAATGGACATTTCTCATCATCACTCAACAATACTCTTAACAGAGTTCAAGGACCTCAACAAAAGATAGGGAAGGGAAAGCTTGGAGCTATGAAAAGGTATTAATGGTAACACAAAATAGCAGGAGTAAAAAAGAGAGGCCTGCATATGTTTCTACCTCATCTAACTTTAACGGTCAATATCGGTTACAGGTGTCCTAACCTTCATATGTCCTCAATCCAAGCAATCAGTAGATCATATTGGCAAATTTTCCAGCTTTTTTACACTCAAATATAGCCAATTGCCATGTTGTCCTCATAGAAATCCAACCATATTTTGGCATTCCTCAAAAATTTCCCCCAGATAGGACTCAATTATCTAATTTAGCTGTCAGGAAGACTGACTCCAGGCCTCAGTAGTTGCTCGGCCAATTGATTTGTGCATGCTGAGGCTGCTGATAAACGTTTCCTCCAGGACCTACCATATCAACTCCTCCAGCCATTGTCTGGGATTGTTGTAGCAGTGGATGAACGGTTGCTGCCGTCACTCCTTGTGCAGGGTGATAGATGCCCGCAAAGGTGCCATGGCCAGCCTGAGTTGGGGCAAAAGTCACATGCTGACCCTGAGGTGGGAGGTTGTAGAATGTACTAGTAGGCATACTGGTAATGTCTCGGCCAGGTGCAGCCACCCATACTGCTGAACCTTCGGTCTGCAGTGGAAATTTAGAACATAATTATCATCTAGTCTAGGTCTTCAGGTACCAAAATTAAAGCACAAGTTGATTACAGTAGTAAACTGTGACATATACTTTTCATATCATTCTTGACCTGAGTTTAAACCAGCTATACTTAACTGAATTTCTATGTATATATGGTAGTTAGTCTGGCAATTAAAATAAAAGGTCATTGAAGTTCTTAACCAGAAAAATAAATTGAGTTATAAGGGTTGAAAGAAACTAACCTGCTGTCCACTGAGGTATACATTACTTTCCTTGAACTGAGATGAACCAAGATCTTCATTCGAGGTAGAATTCCCCGCAGCTGCTGCAGAATTATGATTGTAACCAGCAGCAGAGGAGCCATATACACCATAGGCACTTGGCATTACAAGGTGAGTTGGGTTCGCAGCATTTGCCCCGGGCTTGAATTGTGGAAGAGGATATTTCATTCCTGTAGGAGCTGGGGGAGGGGGATATACAGTGCCTGCCTGTGGTTGTTGAGGAAATGCACCATTGCCCAAAAATTGGTGGATTGCTGGAGGTGAGACGTAAAATGGTGAAAAATAGGGACCATAAGGAATGTAATTAGGAGGGTAATGGGATATATGCACCCCACTGGGTCGGAAGACAGGGACAGGCTGTTGGGTAACAGCTATTGAGCTTTGCATCAACCCAGCAGCTTGAGTCACTAGTGGCGCTGGACCTGCGGTGGACAAGACACCTCCCTGCAAATAAACATTAAAAGGCATAAATTTTTCAAAACCTGTGCACCAATCTAATGGTAAAAAACACATAAAATGTTTTCGAATTTATTGATGGGGTGTGACTTCCCAAAATGATACAATTTTATTACATTGTTAAAAACGATATTTTAATAGCATTTATAACTAAAAACTATGAAGTCAGTTTTTGCCAGCATCACCAGGAAAAGAAAACCCCGACTAATTTTTAAGTGTGAAGAAAAATTAAACGGCCAACACAGAAAGAAGAGCCCTTGTCCAAATATAGACAACATATATAAAATGATGTACATAATCAAATAAAAGCACAAGAATGTTGTATGCATACTAAATTGGTTAGCATGTCCTACATCAGCTATGGCCAAAGCGATCTTCACAAGGCTTGGACAACCTCCCTGAGTAAGGTGTTGGGTTTGTCTTAGGCTTGATTCATTTCTAATATGGTATCAAAGTCTATCTAGCATTGATGCTAGGTCAACTACAAATGTCCAATTTTCCAAACTTCATGATGTAGTTAATCAGTCCTGAATATGAGAAGGGTGTTAAGATGTCCCTCAGTGGCTAAGAATATCGTGAAAACAGTGCTTATAATGCTTTGCAATCGTCCTAGCTTGAGCTAGCTTTTTGGGTTCAGTCAAGTCAATTCATTTCTAATAAAACCATCTAACAACAGAAGCATCATTTTATAGCAGTTGAGGGAAAATGATTGCTCTAACTAATGTTTAAATTTAGGTTTAACTCAATCTTACAAAACTTGCGTGTAAGGTAAGGGTTGTCCTCCAACACACCCCATTATTAGAGATATAAAGGCAAAACATTCAGTGATTCAACCGGATATTGGTTAGTTATCTGTTTTTTTCTTTTCCTGCTTTTCTGCCATGACTAGTGTGTTACTGCTGTAACCTCTTTTTGAACTTATATATAAGCTAAGATTTTATATTCTTTCTCATTTAGTGCAATAATAATCCATTCTCTTTTTGTTCATATTTTCTCATACCAAAAACTCATACAGTATCAGAGCTGTTTTGCCAGGATCGCCATAGACTATGACAGACATAGAACCACAGCCAGTTTGAATATGATGCTCCTTTCCACTGAGGTAGATCTTCTACATGTCGAATGAAACAGAATCAATGGATTCTGGCATGGCTGTGGTGAACATGGAAGCCTCACCCAGATGATGAAAAGCAATTGATAGTACATGGGTTTTTCAGGTAAAAGAAAATGTTGATGGAACTGCTAACAAATATAAAGCTAGATTAGTTGCCAAGGCATTTGATCAAGTTCATGGGTTTGACTCTCATAAAAACTTTTTCTCTTGTTATCAAACCTATTACCATCAGAATTATTCTTATTGTTGCCTTATCCAATGGATGGGATTTGTTTACTTTGGATATTAATAATCCCTTTCTCAATGGCACTCTTGAAGAAACAGTGTATATGGTCCAGCAATTCAATTCCTCTACCTTCCCAACTTCCGCTCCTCTATTCACATTTTTTTCCTAACTTCGCCCCTATGCATATGATCAATTTAATTCCACCTTTAAAAGCATTTTAATTGATAATAGGAGGAAATTGTGCAAATGAACAGGAAATGTATAGAGGCCCAAACCTACTTTATAATTTTAAGATTCACCAAACCTAAAATGTGTAAATGATCAAATATGTGCACTTGTTAGAGATCTCACATAGTCTAGGAATAAGGTCAGATTATAATATGTAAATGAGGTGCAATCCTTAGGTTCAGTTAGGCATAAACCCATATCAAAGTCATCAGAGGTGCAATCCTTTGGACTATTATGCCACCATTACTGGGCTCCTATTAGACCACCTCTAAATAGCAAATCCCAAAGTTCATTCCGCAACATAAAGAAATGTGTTGGAGATCCCATATCCACTAGGAACAAAGTCAGATTATAAAATATAAATGAGGTGTAACCCTCATCTTATAAGTTGGTTTTGCGAAATTGAGATAGGCATAAAACCACTTACAAAAATATCATTGAGAAATGGATGCTATCAAGCATACACCGTACATAATATCAATTAAGAAAATAACATTATTTGTATGAAATTCTGAGTAATCGGACTATGATACTAAATGTGCAAAAAATAGATACAAGAAATGAAATCCAAGTAATACAGGTAGTGGGCAATAAAAAACAGGAATTTTCAAAGCATAAGTTAACATTTTCTGTGAATGTTCAGAAATTAATTTGAATAGCAACAAAATCAGTGCAAACCTCTTGCGGAGATTGAGAAGTTGGAGCAGGAAGCACTGTAACATTGCCATTGTACTTGGTGTTCGCCCCGGCAGAAGAAAAAGGAGAAAGGCGACCATCGCTATCAGCACCTGTTCGGTAAAACTGGGCATAGTAACTAGTTGGATCCAATTGTTGATGAACCTATAGTGAGATAACAATCAAGCTTTTTAAGCAACAATAAATGCATAATAAATTAAACGGAACAAAAATTTATACAAGTAGGCTCACGATAAAACTTGGAAGCCGAGAAGCATCACGTGTTTGAGACTCAGAATTGTCAAACGGTGTAAGCTGAGTACCCAACATTGGCGGCACAAAACCAAAACTGTAGTTCGGAGAAGTAAGCACCCCTGAGTACTGATGACCTCCCGATGGCAAAGCAGTGTCTTGCTTGGACTCATTATACTCTTGAATAGAACTGGAAGAGCCATCAACCTCAATGGATGACAAATTGTCGACTCCATTAGTGGGTGATTGTGTATGGTCAGGATAATCTCCAACTTCAGAATTAACCACAGCATTTTGACTGTCGGTTTAAAAGAAAAGATTTGTCACAACAAAATGGATAAGTACTGAAAATTAAGTACAAATGTTTTCCACAAAAATTTTAAGACAATATGGATAATGGTGAAAAACTGAAACATAAGGTACTTGTTGCGGTGAAAAAAACACAGCAAAAAGGATTGAAGTAATATCTAGGCTCTTATAAATATCATTATAACTCCAAAAGTGAATGGAAGGAAAATAATATTAATTTAGGCTGGTCACTGGTAGGTACCTTGACTCCTGTTCCTCCACAGTTTCTTCAATAGTCTGAGAAGTTTCAGAAACAGGTGTAGAACTCTTCTCACTTTCTAAGCCACTAACATATGTTGTATTAACTCCAAAAGCAACTCCCAAACTTCCAAAGCTAAACTTGTTCTTTTCAGAATCAGGCACAATGATATGGTTTGGAAGTATAACATGTTGACGCTGCGGAAGATGAAAATCCTCCAGCTTCCTCTGAAGTTTTGATGTAGCTTCTTCAGAGTTAAGGACACTAGATGCAGATTGTGATTGCCCAATTGGGTCAACTGAAACAGGAGCCTCAGGTGCACTAGCTGGTCTGGAACCCTGATTATTCGAGTATGTTGGCTTTGGTTTCCACTCCTTATTGGTACCAGCTGTTGGAAACAGAAACTAATTATAAATCTAGTGCAAGACAACCAAAAGTCTGTAACATACAAGTTAAATTCCCACCACATGGGATCAAGTGCAATGAGTAATTGGCACCAGTGGGAGAAAAAGTTAATCAATCATCATAAATGGCTACAGCAAGAAAAACTTTATAAGTAAGCTCACAACCACCAGCATATCCACACAATTCTATACAAATAAGCATCTACCAATTTCTTCAAATTAAAACCGTACATGCAACAGAAAAGACATCAGAATAGTGGGGTAATGAATAATGACAGAGTCTTTACAATCATGTAACAACTTCCATAACATAATATGTACAACCGTGTGCATCACAGTGCCTGTAGGAGTTTTTCTTCGTAAATGTAATCAAGCTATAATAATATCATAATAAAATGTCTAGAACATGATGAACAACAAGCCCTGTCCCACAATATGAGCATAGCTATGTAGACCGAACAGCATGTGTTGCTCTAACAATTTTTCATGAGAGAAAACAAGTTAAATAATTACTTTTAAATGAGTATGAAACTACTTACTCGACAAAACAAAAATATAAACCTCCAAAATGTCAATACTCGAGAGAATCATACAGAAACTGTTAGCCTACATTGTAGAAACTGTTCTGGATTTTCAGTATTTATACAATCAATTGGAACTAATCTTAGATGACAAAATAATTTGTGCCTAATAATTAGTAAGTAATTATTCTAACTACTCAGAGCAAATATAGTTTATATACATTCTAACATAAATATTAATGAATGTTATTAATGGTGGATGGCAAAGCCCAAATCATACCATAACAATATGTACATCAATGCAGACTATGGGGGAAGCATAGAATGACAGCGGCAATACAGAATGATATTTACAAAAAAGTACAGTAAAAAAACTGCAGAATAAAAATAAAAGATCCACTTAACAGAGCTGTAAGAGGAAGGAACAGAAAGTCAGAGAACATACGGGGCAGAGAGAACTGAAGCAGGAAAGATAGACTCAAAATACAGGCAGGGAAAAAAAATCAGATCTCAGAATATAGAGAGGCAAAGAGAACTGAGAAAGAAAAGTGATGAACAGTCAGAGATGGAAACAAAAAAACAGCAACTTGTGAAAAGTAAATTCATGCAAGAGAACAAAATTATCCATCCTACAGAGATGGGTCCCTAGCCAGAGGTGGCATGTTTTGCTGGAGAAGACTGTGGGACCAGGAGGACAACAGCAACAGAAGAATAAACACAAGGCTCACACATAAAACATTTATATATGTATTATGCATCTAATCCAGGGATTATACGTGATACAAAAATGTACCTTTTGAACAGCAGAGATATAAATTACCTTTTTGAGGGCCAATTAATTGTTGTGATCGGGTACTGTAATTAGAAGAAGGTCTACTAATTGAAGGGCTACTATGAGTTACAGTTGATGAAGTGGGTGACATCTCAGCAACATGATTCTTTGCTGCTACCTGGGATTTGCCTTGAATCTTTCCTTGCACAGAAGAGCCACCACTCTCAGAAGCTGGCATAGGTTAACGGAGTGAAAATTCTTTGTTAATTACACTGGATAACCTTAAAACCAACACATTATGAAAGAAAATATCAAATATTCTAACCAGCAGTTAATTTGTTTTTGGCCGAGTTAACAACACTTGATTCCCCCGGAGGGTGTAGGTTTCCCATTTCACGTTTAATTGCACCAGCCGCACCAGGAAACCATAAATCATCAGATGGAACCAGTACTGGGTCTGAAGAAGAGAAATAGGCAGCCGATGAAGATGCTGGCCCAGACCCTGGGTGGATACTGGAGGAAGGAATTGATCCGCTTCCAGAAGCAACTCCAGCAACTTTACTTGAACTATCAGAAGGAGAAGCACTATTCAAATTATTTATATCACCAGAAGATGGACCCAATCTGTCTCCAGTTCCAGCAGATGAAGAGGAATGACTTGAGCCACTAATAGTTCCAGAAATTACACTTGTTGGCCCATTTGCATTAATGGGTACAGAGCTGAAAAGAACATGCATAGTTATTAGTTATATAATTTGAACCAAATGCACAAGAATATTAATTCAAATAGCAGTAAGATAATTGATAGAGAATACTAATGATAGTTATCATCACAAGACAAAATATTTAATTGTTACCTTGTTCCTGGATTTTTTTCTTTAGATGTTGTCTCTTGAGAAACTGCCATAGGTGGCACAACTTTCACAGTGGCTTGATGAGTTCCATTATCTTTCCCTGCACCAGAATTCTTGCCACCACCAGCATCTGAGAAAAGGTCCATAAACACTATTAATTTAGGTGCACGGGATGGACAACATAATACCTATTTTTTCTTAACTTGAGACTAGAATGCAGATATAACCCCAATTTTTCATCTAAGGTACAAGGTATAAATATAAAGGGCCAGGTCACAACTTTGAAGACATGCAGCAAGACCATTGGTTTGAAATAATGTGACAGAAAACAGCCAGATGATATTACAAAATGTTCAGATCAGACTCATCCTTCATAATATTGCCAGAAATTCAGAATCTAAAAAAGTCAAAGCAAAAACTATTTTAGCTGACAACAGAAGGAGCTTATTTAACAGGAAAATAAAGAAACCCTCAAACATGTCGTAGTTGAGAATGGTTATTCACCATGTGATACGTTATGAGGTGAAAAATTTCCCCGACCACCCCTAGCTCCCCGCCCTTGGGTGCCAGGCCTCCAGCGTGGCTCCACAGATTCTCTATTGTTAAGATTCTGTAAAATCATAAACATGAATAGAGTTAGCAAGAAACATTAAGTGATTAATAAATATTGAAAATAATTACAGCATACGCAAATGAAAAGAGGCACAGCACATAGCAAACAAGAGACATTCTAAAACACATAAAAGTATGCTCTCTCCTGCAATTGAGGAACAGAAGTCTTAAACAGGAGTGTTTCAAACAAAGAAGAAAAATGCTCCAACAACATTGCTGCATTGCGGGAGTGTTTCAAACCGAGTACATTCAATCAGTGCTCTAATTAAGGAGCTGATTCCTCTGATGAATATAACATTATTAACTAATAAAATTAAGTTGTAAATAGTGCACAATTTTGTGCCTGTAGCCCCACAAAATGTAGCCACCTTCATCTTGGCCACTATTGCTTCAGCAGGGATAAAGCAGAATTTGACCGAGAAAATGTGCCATTTAATGCTTTCAAGGATCTTAGGATTATGTCCCATTTTTATTTAATGTGGTCCGGATATCCTTTCCCCTCACATTCACACGCCACCAATGTAGAACCTATAGATACCATATCCAACAAATAAACAGCTCATCCATCATGTTTTGGAAGCACAAAGCTGTTTCTTGCTTGTTTATGGCATTCCATCTCTGTTCTGACCAGTTTTCAGTGGTGCTCTGATCTTCACCTCTAGCTGTTGAAAGAATTAATGACAGAACAAGTCATGGAAGTACTGCTCTGGTACCATGTGGAGAAAAGGGAAACCGAGAAGCCATATGATGAATACATATGGTATGCACGCACACAGGTATCCTTATTTATAATAAAGAAGAGATACAATAACAAGTAACAAAATCAAGATCTAATAAAGAGAAATGTTCAGTAAGATATTTCCCTGCTGAATAATATTATGTCTCCCTATTTAATGTAATTGAATCATATCTCTAACATAATCAAATCACATCTTTAACTCTCCCACTCAAGTTGGAGCATATGTATTATATGAAACAAGCTCGTAAAAAATGTCATCAACACAAGACCTTGAGAGACTCAGAGAATATGACAGTCAACTGGTTGTTGGAGCTGACAAAGTAAATAATAACAAAGCTAATATATATTTCTCATAGACTTTCTTCATGTCGAAGTGATAATCAATCTTCAATATTCCTTTCAACACTCCCGTTCAAGCTAAAGCATATGTATAATGTGGTTAAGCTTGTTAAAATTGTCAGTGTCAGAGGTCACAGTGGCTGCCAAAGAATAAAAATGAGTATATGACATTGCAGTTGCCAAAAAAGCAAAATATTGCTCAGAGTACACAGAGGCCTCCAGAAAGGAAAAATGATTAGAGGACCTGAAGATTGCCAAAAAGCAAAAAAAGCTCAGAGGACATGATGGCTGCCAGAAAGCAGAATTTCACAAAGGACACAGTGATTGTCAGCAAGAAAAAAATGCTCAGGACATGACAACCACAGGAAGACCAAAAATGCTCAAAGGGTATAGCAATTATCAGAGAGAAAAAATGGTCATCACACAATGCGATGTCAATGGTAGCGGTTGCTGGCCAGAAAAAGCTTGTTAGAAAAACACTGGTGGTGAGCAACGACATTGGCCAGAAAAAAAAATTGCCTGAAAAAAAAAATCTTCAGAAAAACATAGCTAGTGACAAGTAATGCCAACCAGAAAAAGCTCAATAGAAAATTGTCTCCTGTGAACAGTACACTGGCGGTGAACAATGCATCTGACATGAACAGATACAGTAGGAAAAAACATAAACTGGAAAATAAAAACAGTTTCTAAGACATTTACACCTATGAACAGTGAACTGGGATTTGGGTTTATTTCTCCTTAGACTCATGATACCTTGACGAAAGGAGTGGTGACAAAACAGGTCAGGGAGCTTGGTGTCACTCTGGCACCGTGTTGAGAAGAGAGAAATGACGAATTCTGTGGTTTGTACACACAGGTATTCTTATTTATAATGAAGAGATGCAATAACAAGAAACAAAATCAATATCTACACAAGCGAAGACCGATCACTTATTTAGCTAATTTCCAATTATTTCATCATTATTCATGTTTACCCACAACTGTTTCAACTCTGTTCTACTTCTCTGTTATGGCATCAACCTTGTCAGAATGAATGAAACGGCAATGGATTCGTCCATGCTGAGCCACTGTGAACACCACCTGTGCATGGGCAAAGCCCAAGGAATAACTTGTATATAGTGTGGCAAAACAATAGTTTAAAAAGTATAAACACTACAAAGTAAGATATATACTCAAACAAGCCTATGTAACGAAGAAAGTTGAGATGGGGGCATAATTTGAATGAGCCTCAACAAAATGAGGAGGAGGACTAGGAAGAGGTGAAAAAAATTTTGAATATTTGAAATGGAATGAGACTGGCAGCATCATGCGACCATACTGTCATTACCAAACAAAGCCAAAAAATGCCAGTGACACCATGGATATTTTGTTATTAAAAAATAAGTTGTCAAATAAGGAAATGCTAAGAGGAAAACAAGCATAAATTATGCTTGTAAAAAGGAGGCAAGAGCAAGAAGAACTCAGTATAAGAGGTGATTCCATTATAGGAATAGAATTACTTTTATTGGAGTGCGCTCAAAGAACTTCAACTTAATGGATTAGGTTATTAGAAATTATACCTCACACCTAAAAGGTTCCGAGCTATCATGAGTGAGTTTCTCTCCTCCATATAAGAAAGTTGGAGTACATGATGGAACTACTGAAGACTCACTATGTACAAAGAAAATATTATAGATGTTCAATTATTCCATACGTAGACAGATAAGAAAAACAGAACCTTGATCAAATTTTGGGAATCATCCAACTGACTTTATGTACGGTGAAGAGCATTTATGTGCCTGCATAGGTGAAGGCTGGGAATAAATTATTTGAGCTTTTGGATAGTTGTGTTAAGGAGGTTGCAAAGCATACACCTATCAATTTATTACTGGCAATAGTTTCATTCAGCAATTTGAATTCTTAACTATTACTTGTTACTCATTTTAGATTGTGAAACTTATTCTTAGGTTAATTGTCAAACCAAGAGGCAATATCCGTTTTGCCCTTCATGTGCCGCATATTATGTTGATTTGATGTTAGAAGACATAGGAAAGAAAGAAGGAGTCAATCTCCTGGGGTTTGTTTTATAACCACTCATTGGCCTGAATACTATGTGGAGGATTACAAACAAGTTTGAATAAGTTAGATTCAGAGTGACAAGGTTTGCCACAAGGCCCACAAGATTTTTTTAATTACAAAGGCATGATCATAAAAATAAATAACCTTGGAAAGATGTTCATTTATAATGAGTGATAGAAGTCCATGTAATAATAATTAGAGAGAGAAAAGAGAATACATGAGAGAATATTGATTGATTTTGATACAATATCTTGAATTACAATCTTTAGGTACAGAAACAATTATTTATATATAAGTGAGACTTCTCTAGGAAGACACCTGAACTAACTCTAATTAACCTGCAGCTTACATTATAGACAGAGTCTATAACAGCTGTCATAACAAACACAATCATGTGCTCTGTTAGTCCAAGAAAGCCAAAGAAGCAAGAGTAAAAAGGGAAATTAACAATGGTATTTACATTCTTAAGGCTAGGGGTGGCCTTGATCAAGTTCTCGGGGTTGTCTATGAGAAAATGGCTGCAATGAAGTCCATATATGAAGCTACAAATAGGGCCAATGAAGCTACGGAAAACGCATTCCAAGTGTTAGAAATAAAAAATAAAAAAAATCTAAAGATATTATCTTAGAATATCTTTGAAGATCTCTTAGGAATTATTCTTCTTTTATATTTTGATTTATTTCTTTATTTAATTAAGATATTCATAATTATAGAAATATTGCATTAGAATCAGATTTAGGGTCTGTTTAGACAAGCTTCTTCATAAGACTTCTAGAAAAAAAAACATAAGATATGGTGAAATAAGATTCTCCATAAGCTAATTAGCTCTTGCACAAGTTAAAAACAAGAATTCAGAGAAGCTATATGAAAGATATTCTACAAATTAACTTATGCATAAGCTAATTTTAGTTTATAGAGAAGTTCATTTCAATTTTTCTTAGTATATTTCTCTTCTAGAAGTGCTTGGGGAGAAATTTGTCCAAACAGACTGTCATTAGGATATGACTTATAGACATATCATATCATGTATAGAGGAATAAAATATCCTGCAATTATTTGCATATTTTGTCATCAGCCTATGTATAAAGATGGATTCTATTGTGTAGTTCATACACAGTTTTCAGCCACTCTTCCATCTATTTTTCTCTCTTTCAACATGCTATCAAAGCAGTGTCATCCTCCATAACCTATTTTGTCACCGCTGATTTAAAAAAAGAAAGAAGTGGAACTCCAATTAGCCACCTCTTCTGTTAGGTATCTTATTTCCAGAATGACTATCACTTTTCCAGTATATCCTAATTTCATTTGCACTCTAAATTTATAGTTGCCATTCATGGCTGCCAACTTTTCCATTGACAGACCCTATGTTTGCCACCCTTCAAATGCATTGGCCCTGACTGTTCCAGAAGCATTGGTTCCAACTTCTTCCCAGATGCATTACCCCAACTCAACTTTGTTCTAGATGCACAGGCCTAGGCTTAGTTTCAAATGCAATTGCTGCCTTCTTCCCTAAATGTTCTACCCCTGAGCTTTTCTTAGAGACATTGATCCCGACCTTTTCCCCAAATGCACTGGCCTTGGCTTTTCCCAGATGCATTGGCCTTGACTTTTCTCAGATGCATGGCCTCTACTTTTAACTAGATAAACTGATCCAGGTGTTGTCTCAGATGCATTGGCCCCAGATTTGCCCCAATGCAATCAATAACCCTGATGGTAACTTAAATGCGCTTGCCCAAACTTTTTCCATAATGCATTGGTCCTGGTTTTTCCCTAAATTCACTGGCCCCAACTAGTTGCTAGATGCACTAGCTCCAACTATTGCCAAATGCATTGGTCCTAGTAATTCCTGAATGCACTGAACCCAACTATTTTCAAAACTCACAAGTCCCAACTTTATTCCAAATGGGGCCTCAACTTTGTCCCAAATCCCAGAGTTGTTTCTCCAACCATTGTTTTCGATTCGGTCAATCTCGATTTTTATGTTTTCTAACTTTGAACTTCCAAGGTAGTGAATTATCTTCTTGTAACAAGCTAAAGCTCAGTACAAATCATCTTAAGGAGGAGTGTAGAAAGACAGTAAATATCTAAAGATATTATCTCGATATTCTAGAGTATCTTTGATGATCTCTTAGGATTAGTTCTTCTTTTATATTTTGCTTCATTTCCTTGTGAAATTATTAGTTAGGATCTTTATAATTATAGGAATATCTTATCAGATTATCAGATTTATTAGAATATGATTTATAACCATATCATGTATATAGTGTTAAGATATCATTAATATCTTATTTTCTGTTTCTACTGTTATTAATATCCTATAATCATTTGTATTTATTCTAATCGACTAGTATAAAATGGAGTCTGTAGTGTAGTCCATACACAGTTTTCAGTATCTTTTCCATCCATTTATCTCTCTTTCAACACAAGGGAAACAAAGCCGACTACAAGGTAACTTTAGCTATAATTTGTAACATATATAAATGTCATCTTCATCATTCGTTGAGCAAGTCAATATTTAAATACTCAATTCATCTATGACAATCCCAGAACTGAAAATTATCCAATAGCAAAGAAGGGGATATATAAATGCACTAATAGGCTGTTTGCAAATGAACATGAGGTGGATAGTGCATCAAATCAGTTGACAATGTATAAGAAAACAGGAGGCAAAGGTAGCAATAAGACAAAGGACTAAATTAGGTACTAGTGTGCAAAAGATAATTTTTTATAATTTTAATAATTACATGATGAAAATGGAAATTCTAATAAGTAGTTGCACTGCATTTGAATGAAGGAGAAACTACAAAGGAATGCACTCCACATTTTGAAAATGTCGCCACTAAAACAGAGAGTTTAAATTATAGCTCATTAAGATATACACAGAACTGGTTATTTTAAGCACAAAAGTAAATGTCAAATAACTACATTTTTAAAAGGCTTCATATAATATAGTGATATAACATTTTTTTATTTACAAAATATATTCATTCTAAAAAGAGAAAGAAGCTTGCTTCTAATTAAGTATAAGAAGGATCTTAAGGAAAACTGAGTCCTGTGATGGATCTCTAAGACAAAATGCTTTATTAATATTAAGAAAAAGGAGTCAATACAATAAATAGAAGAGATTTGATATCATTTATTAACAAAGATATGATACGAGAATAAATAAAATATTCCTAATAATAAGTATATAATCTAGATATTCTTGAATATATAAGATCAACTTCTTATTTCTATAATTATAACACTCTCCTTCAAGTTAGAGCATATAAGTCTATGAGCACAACTTGCTGCAAGTATAATCGACCGTCAGTTCTCTCAAAGACTTGGTGAGTACATCAACCAATTATTCATTAGAATTGACAGATTTGGTGGCAATGTCTCGAGACTCCAATCTTTCTCTTATGAAATGACAATCCACCTCAATATGTGTGGTCCTCTCATGAAAAACAAGACTAGAGGCAATATGTAATGTCGTTTGGATGTCACATACAAGGTGCATTGGGAACTTTCTTCAAATTTAAGTTGTTTGAGGAGTTGTTTTAGTTATGTTTTTCTTCTGCAATTGATATTGCCACATTTTGTTTTCTACTTTTTCAGGATATAAATTACCTCAAACAAGAACATAGTACCCTAAAGCGGAGCATCCATTGCTAGGTGACCCTTCCCAATCGATGTCAAAATATTCAACAATTTGAGAAATTCCCTTATCTTCATAAATGGGACCTTTTCCAAGAGTCTTCTTAATATACTTTCAGATTCATACAGCTGCATCTCAATGGTCTTGAAAACAAGAGTCTAAAAATAGACTTACTACACACTACGAAGTCAATGTCAGGACGAGTCACGATCAGGTAATTTACCATGCCAACTAACCTTGTGTACCTCTCAGAGAATGAGAATACAAGTTTGATACTTGAATCCATTGACGTGTTCACAGGATTAGGATTTATCATCCTTATTTCTTCTAGAATGTCGAGAGCATATATTCTTTGAGATATGAAATCTCCAACACACACCCTCATGCAAAGGACAGGATACCTTGAACATGGAATACAGGAGGGGTCGGGGTGGCACAATAAGTCCAAGAGACATTGCTAGAATAGGCCCTAATACTATGTTAAACTCTTGGAAAGAGAGAAACATTAAGTTGAAACCATGTATCTATGAGAGAGGACGGTTGCTTTATTTATATTGAGAAAAAGCAATCTATGCAATAAATAAAGGACATTTCATATGCTCTAATAACAAAGATATAATATGGGAATAATAAAAACATTCCTAATAATACATATATAATCTACATATTCTTCATCATATAGGATCAGCTCCTTATTCTTATAAACAGAAACAATCAATAATCAACCATGCAAACCAATTAGTAATGCATTATTAAAGGACATTACTGAAAAAAAATATCTTACCTCCTTTCTTCGGTCTTTCTTTCTCTTGACTTCATGAAATGTGTCTGTCAAACAAAGGTACAAACAATAAGAATGTATGGATCCATTAAAAATTCACATCAAAAGTTCAGAACCAATGAACCCATAGAAACCATGCGTGAATGAAAGGCAATCAAAAAGAAACGAATGCAGGATTGATTCAACAACTCCAAAGATGCAAAAACACTGCCCAAGCTACTTCAACATGACATTATAAAACAATACACGAATGGAAAAGTACCCTTACATGCAAGATGATGACAACATGAAACTTCACACTTCGACCAATAACAAAACGGGGAAACAATTAAAAGAGCATAAAATTAATTATGAAACAGTATTACCAAAGATCAACACCACACATCTACAGGCCAATCAAATACATAAAAAATCAACCATTCATAAGAAAATAAAACTGATAATAGAACTGAACTGTGATCTGCTACACGGTTTTCAAAGCCTAAACAATATCAGAGAAGCTGCTCCAAGGAATAAAAATGCAACAAAAGTTTTGCATGAACTGCATGAGAACATTACCGCAAGACCTATTTCCAAACTAGCCTTACACACAACACAAAACATGGAAAAAACATGTGAAGACTGAATCTGCAACAAACCACCAGCATTAATCCCATTAAGCATCCCAAAAAGGGGTTTAGATTCCAAATGAGCTTGTCAAGAAGGAAACTCTACTTATCATAAGAATGGATAAGAAACTAGAAATAGGACATGCAGTAGTAAAGCACAAAGGTGAGATTTTAGGGTCAAAATAATACAATCTTGACTGCAAAAAAAAAAAAAAAAAAAAAAAAAAACTTTAAAGAAAAAAAAAAAAAAAAAAAAAAAAAAACTACATTAAT
>Ga0209589_1007991_pt1 | contig 16700 bp, 6 predicted proteins | sample CowpeawhiteBW_FD_187525 | JGI IMG/M metagenome (GOLD analysis project Ga0209589, IMG submission 187525) | Root nodule microbial communities of legume samples collected from California USA - Cow pea white BW (SPAdes) (version 2) | ecosystem: Host-associated > Plants > Roots > Nodule | place: USA...
ATAAGAAAAAAAAAATAGAGAAATATATATATATATATATATATATATATATATATGGTTACTTAATTAATTGTGAATATTTTAATAATTTAAATGATGATGGAGATATGGCGGGGACGGGTATTATGGCGGGGATATGTACATACCCATAACCATCCCCATACCCAATTGAAAAATTCGGGGATTCCCCATACCCATACCCATACCCAGTCAATGCGGGAATTCTCTGTCAAAACGGGGACGAGTTCGGATAATACCCACGGGCACGGGTTTATTTACCATCTCAACTTTCAATGTTTAAAAATTGGGAAACTTTAAGAAGTTCACAAAATTAAGTAAAGATTTTGGAGAATTAGATGCTAAATTGATAATTTAACATTTTCATTGTACTCATACTATAACATATACAATGTATTCTTTAAATTTTAGCTTACATATTAATTAAAGATTACATAATACTTGTCTTGTACAGTTATACAAGAATTTGAAAGGTTAATGCAAGAGTCCATAAAAAAAAATAATTAACATACACGAGAGTGCAAGTTTTTTTTTCTTTTTTTAATTTTATGCGAGCTTGCGGGCCGGTCCGCACGAACCACAGGTCTATGTGGGCCTATACGAGCTCACTACCCTGACCCGCCCTACATTTTTTCCGCATACTGACCCAACAGGCCAGACTCTAATCGTCACACTTAGTTAAATTCTTTAATTGTTTTTGTTTGATAAAATCTTTAAAATATTTTTTTACACTCTTCCATCCATATATGACGTAAAAGGCTTTTTTTCTCTTCTGTTTTTTATGTTCTTCTTCATCTTCCGACAACTTCTATTTTATATAAGAAAAAAGTATCTATTGGGCATTTGTTTTCTTCAAATAATAGAACCAAATGTTATGCTTGTTCTTTCTCTATTTAACATAATGTTATCTAACTCTCGCTTTCTACGAAAATGGTACATCACAATCTTATATTAAATAGCCTTTTTGTTTTCTTATGGCAATCAGTAACATAACTTTCTTTCATTATTGAGCAAATCCTAAAATTTTAATAAATAAAATTTATATGTGTAATTTTAATAATCAAATTATTCAAAAAGTTAAATAAAAAATATACGTTTATAGAAAATTAAGAAAAGCATGATAAAGTTTAAAAAGTAAAAATTATTAAAATAATTACTTTTAATTCACTAATCAAATTAATGAAAATATATCTCAAAATTAAAAAAAAAAAAACACATGTTTCTATAAAATTTAGAAAAAACATAAAAACTTGAAAAACGAAAATTGAAGAAAGGAAGAAGAGTACATTCCAGGTACGATTTCTATTCAAACAAAATTAGTGTGTAGAACCTCTTATGTGGTATAATTGCTATTTTTTTTTATTTGTGTATTTTTTTGTAATTATTAAAATAACTAAATACATATGAAATAGAGATTTCTTGTATTTTTAACTAATTACTACTACGAACAATATTGTCGCATATGGTATCCTTTTAAACAATAGTGTATGTGATGTTCTGTGTAGAATCGAGAATAGGTGAAATTGTTTCTTAGGTTAACTGGTTCAAGCATTTATTAAAAGATTGAAAGAATAACTCGTGTATAAAATATTTGAGTTAAATACTTTTAAGCAGCTCTCTGTTGTCAGTTTCATTTTCCTTTTTGTTTACGCTTGTCACATTGGATCCCATTGTTGCCAAAAGAAATTCCTTCAAAATCTTCATTTTGAGTTTAAACAGTAACGGGCCATTTCCAAACCCATTGATGGGCCTCTACAAACCACACATCTTCAACTTGATGCCTGAAAATGGTTATTTCTTCTTGCAGCTTTCTTGTTTTTTCTTGCACCCCATATAAAACTCATAAATTTCAAATTATTCTTCATTAAAACTATAATAAAAAAGTAAAAGTTACTCGTACACCTCTTTCTTAAATACATACCGAATTGATCATTCGAAAGTTATTTTTGAATCTAAACATTTCAAAATATTATAAAAAATATATTCTGAAATAAATATTTTAAAAAATATTTTTTAACCTAAAAATACCTTTCAAATTACATATTACAAAATATAATTAAAAAACTATATTTCAAAAAATAATTTCAAATCTAAAAATACATTTATCAAATAAATTCAAAAATCTGTATTCCAAAATATATAAAAATAAAAAACATATTTATATATATATACATATATATATATATATATATATCGAAAAATATCTTTTGAATTTAAAAATATCTTCCCAAGTATACATTCCAGAAAGTATAAAAGAAGTACATTTGGGAAAGATTAATCCGGATTGGTTAAATCTCTCCTCTTCCACGAGAAAACATGTATGGAATGTTATACAAATTTTTCCAGGTTTGGATATGGAAGGCAAAGTCAAAAGGTATGTTCCCAAAGTGAAAAGTGAATCTATAATTATATATAATTTATAACTATATTTAAAGAGAGTTTATTTTTTGTGTTTATATTTTGTAATTCTAAGTTTACCTTTTATATAAGATAATTATTTGTTAAATTTTTAAAAATTAACTTTTATTTTTACATGTAACTTATAAAAATGTTTATCTTTTTTCCTTATTTCTTTTATTCATCAACATTAATTTTTGTATCTTTTTTCTATTCATTTTATTTTGTTTTTAATAAATATAAATTTATTTTACATATTAATTTAATAACATTGAGAATGCATATACACATGTGCAATAGTGTTTATGCTTACTCTAATAAGAGATCAAGAGATAAAGAAATAAAGAGAATGTTCCAAAAGTGAGAAGTGAATTAGATATAATATAACCATATTTCAATTAAGTAACATTTTATTTGTTGTTCTTAGCAGACCAAAAAATTTAATGACAAATATATTATTTAACATTATATTTGACTTTTACAATAAAAGAAATATTATGAGTAAAAAAAAAAGACATTGTATCTAAGAATGTTAGAAAACATAATAAAATATAAATAATAATAATTATAAGATAAAAACATAGATATAAAGACAAATATATAGACGATAAAGGATTCATTAAGTCAAACAAATAAGAAAAATACGATGCAATTATAATTGAAGAAGAAAATAGAAAATACTCTGAATCTGATTGCAATATTGTATAGGACAGAATAAAATTATATATGTTTCTCTTTCAAGATATACAACTCTCTCGTATCAATCAATCCAAGATACAACAATCAGTTATATCGATGGAGTGAACGAATCATCTCTACACTTTATGAACACTAAATATCTCAAACGACATGACAATATAAAACAAAAGATCGAAACACTTTTATTGAGTTTGTGTTTTTTGTTGTATATATATCTTATTCTCATGTACCTAAATATATGTAGAAGAGAGACTTAATAATAAATTGTAATTAATTTGATTGAATAAATATTTTAATAAAATAAATATTTACATAAACAACATTTATCTCTAAAAATAATATTGACTAACAGTAAAAGTTTATTTTAATTATTTATTTATTTATATTAAATATTTCCAACATAAATATATTTCCCACACAATTATATGATAAAAAATTGTATATTTTTCCTAAAAAGTTAAAATTAACTTTTGGAGCTGATCAATATAATTAACTTTTTCATGATTTTTTTTTTCAAAACCTTAGTTTTGAATGTGACATGACCATGTTAGTTAATATGGAAACATAAAATGTTCCTAGTTCTAGTTTTATAATGAAGATGGTACTAAAAACAAGACATGTAATCCGTGCTGCTGAATTCGTATTCCATAAACGTCAACCATGACAATGTGGTTACGGTCACATGAATTTGATGAGAGACATAGATAGATTTGTGTACATGGCGTTGACACAATGTTTACATGAAATTGATGAGAAACCTCCACTGCTGTATGTGTTGCTAATTCTGACCAACACCTATTCCTGTTTTGTTGTGTGGTTGACAACATTAAAAATTTCCCAGCCAACACTTTGTTTGAACTGGCAAAAATAGTGTTCAGACTAAGTTGTTGGTCAATTATGAACCATCCATTCCACGCGGCCTTAAATTAATTAATTAATTAGCATTGTGCTGCTAGGCGTTCCCACTACTCCCATTTTGGGTTTCATCCTTTCCATTTCTGAACAACATGATCGTACATCATGTTTATTCCTCTTTTTTCAAGAATATATTTTTTTACAAAGAAAATAAATTATATACTATATGATGCTTTGGTTTCTTTTTTCTTTTATTTTTGCGCACGGTGGCTGAGAATAAATCATTTTTAAAATGCCTTATTTTTTATTCTATTAAAAGTTATTCTAAACACGTTGTCTCCACGGTGATGAACTCCTAAATTTTCGGTGCACCGCCACGGCCACGGCCTTCACTTCAAAATCACAATGGATTAAACGAGTGATTTTCACAATGGACTAAAATATTTTAAGTTATTTTTTCCTTTTATTACTTTCTTTAACCCAATGTTATCATCCATTAAGTGTTTACACTGGAAATGTTTAATAATGGAAAGAAAGAACCTGCAACTCCATCTGTAATTGATGAGTTGAGTAAGGTTTGACCAAATTAAATTTTCTCCTAATCTTTTACATTCATCAATGAACGCCTGATTTATTAGGTTTGTATGAAAAAGTGGATACTTTAACAATTCTTCCATCTTAAAAGGAATTAATCTTCATTTACTAATTGGATGATTCCTCAATGTAAAGTACAATTGACAATAACAATAGTTTATAAATTGACGATAAAAAAGTGTTTATATCATTTGATTGATAAATGTATTATATTATAGAAATAATTATCACAAAACCTATATCTATTTCAAATAAATTAACAATATATAAACTTCATAGAACAACTATAAGTTCTATTAACATCACGATGCAGATAAAAAGGTGGCGGGTTTTCATGGAAAGTTGGCTTTCTTTTTTGTTTAGTTTTATTGATATACATGAAAAATGTGTCAAAAAAAAGAATAAGAAGAAAATACTACGTTTTTCTGTATCAAGATGAAAATAAATAAACCGACAGTTATGCGGTATAGATTTAATAGTATTAAATATATTTATTAATATTTTATTAATATTTATATTTAATTATTATAATAACTTTTCATAATTAAGAAATATATTGAAATAATAAATTTTATCCCATTACTCACTCATTTTTATCCTTTTAATTTCTACCATGTAATCCAAATACCAAAGTACGTTGTTATAAGTATTGTGTTCTGGTTGAGCTAAGCTTTTCTAGTACACCTGAGATCGCATTAATGCATTATGTGACTCAGAAATCTTGAAATTAATTATCCAACCTCTGTGAACAATACAGTATTATAAACAGTGTTATTTTCTATCACATTTAAGTTTTGCAAAGGAAATCCACGAAGCTATTGCACATTTGACCCGATGTTTTGGTCCCCCTTTGACAACAATCTCCTTGGTCCCATTTCCTCAAAGTCAATCATGATAAAAATGGTTAAAATCATTTTTACTGTTTAAATAGTTGAACTTATTTAAAAAATGATATTCTCTTTGATAAAGTTTGAAAAAACTTGTTCCAAAAAATTTCCGAACACCTAGCATATATAGTTACTAAATTTTTAATTTGGTTTAAATTGTGTTGAATAATGTTTTTTTATTATTCGGTGGGTAAACTGACCAGATGGAGGGGAACTTAGTCAAATGTGATTAGACAGAGAAAGTATGCAATGAAATTGACAGAAAAGCCCCTGACAAAGTTCTAGGAAGCAGAGAAGCACTTACGGTTTGTTCCGCAGCAGAATCAAAGGTATTGAGATGATAATTCTCTGTTTCTTAACTATCATGGAACCACGCTTCACCAACTTTCTAACCTCTTTCCTTCAACCCACCTTCAAATGCATCTATTTAAACACCCCAAAAGTCATCATCATCACCTACAACACATTCACATTCACATTGCTGGGGATGGCTGGGATTGGCAAGGGAATGGAATTCGAAGACTTGCTACCGGTGATCGCCGGTAAACTTGGCGGTGAGGGTCTGATCGATGAACTGTGCAAGGGGTTTCAGGTGCTGATGGACAAGGAGAAGGGGGTGATCACCCTGGAGAGTTTGAGGAAGAACTCTGCTACGATGGGTTTGCAGGATTTTAAAGACGATGAACTTGCGAGCATGATGAGAGAAGGAGATCTTGACGGTGATGGTGCACTCTCTCAGATGGAGTTCTGCGTTTTGATGTTCAGATTGAGTCCACAGTTGATGCAGGACTCTTGGTTTTGGCTCCAACAGGCTCTGCACCATAACAATAACGCTTCCCTTTGAACTCATTTCCAGGTTCTTCCCAAAACGACTCCGTTTTCGCAGTTGAAATCGGATGGTAGAGATACACACTCACTCCATAATGTATTACTCGTATTTCATGTAATGTTTGTTGAATCATAGAATTTGCGGTGATGTTTTTGTGTATATTTAACAAATTAACTATGATTATAGTTTATTATATGTGTTGTTTGTTGATATTCGCTCCTGAAATCACCGACAAACCCTAACATACATGAATAACACTTGATGATTAGGGATCAATTACACTTATCTCACAATTAGTAAGAAAATCATAACTTGAATGTTCTATTCTGGATCGTTCCCTGCCAGATTTATATACCCAAACAGTTTTTATCTTTTGCAAGAGCACTCTCTAATTTTCTTAATTAAATTTTGGGTTAAATATATTTTTGTCCCTTAATTTTTAGTAAAATTTGGAATTAGATTTTTTTTAAAATTTTAGATTAATTTAGGTATTCATCTTTCAAAATTCGTAAATTTAATTATTTTAACTAAATTTTGTTAAACTGATTTGACATTTCAAACGCGTTTGATAATAGTATTTGACTTAACATTAAAGTGAAAATATGTTAAACAATATAAACAACTCAAATATAATCCTGAAATACATTTAAAATATTAAATAAATTTAACAAAATTATGTTAAAATGACTAAATTCACGTATTTATAAGATGAAGGATTAAATTGATTCAAAATTTTGAAAAAAAACTAATTTCAAATTTAACTCAAAGTTTAAAGAAAAAAAATATATATTTAACCCTTAAATTTTTATACAGTAAAGGTTTCTTTTGGAGTTTTGGTGTCATTGACCTGAATGAATATTTGGTGCAATTGCTTTGAACGGCGAATACATTTTTCAGTTTCTTTTATACTAAGGAAAGTAATAAAGATTCGCAATATATCGTTTTGGGTAAGTTCAATCCGTACTTTTTTACTTGTTCAAAACAATAATCTCACCATTATAATTAAAAGTACCAAGCCATCTTAATTTTTGGCTAAGGAGTGTGTTATTATAAAAGAAAATCTAATCTATATTAAATTTTTAGTTTTCTGATTTAAATTTTTTGTGATTAATTTTCGTGATTTGATCTGTAAAATTTGAAAAATTATGTTTCTTGGTTTAAACTCGTCGAATAATTAAAAATAATTTTGTAATAAGAGTGTAATTAGACATTGATTTACATATAATAACAAGAAATGTATAGCTAAAATGAAGGAATAAAACATTAAAGAGCTTTCGCAATTGAAATGTTTCTGGACACTATTTTTGTTTTTATTCAAATATTTGATGATTATTTTCAATCTATACAAATAATATTAGGTCAGATCTCCATTCTATTTATTATTAAATGGATTCTTGATTTTAATAATTGAAAAATTATGAAGCCTGGTTTAGAAAAATAAAATGAAGGTTAATAACATTTTTTTATCTCAATTTTTTGTAATAATTATTTGAAATGGTTCTCTTTTTTTTTTTTTAATTCTTATTCTTATTAAAAGTAAAGTTAACCTGATCCCTTTTATTAAATTTACGGTGGTAGACATTATTTAAAAAGTGATAATATGACATTATGTAAGTTTAATTAATATGATTTTGGATTATCAACACCAATTTAATTAAAAAAATTATAACAACCTTTTTTAATAATATATATAAAAAAAAAAACTACCTTAAGACAAAACACTAAGAAATCGAATTGAATAATTCCAATAAAAAGTAAAGTAAAAACTATTAAACCTAAAATTAACGAGTCAAAGTACCAAAGTTTCCAAAGCAACAAGTGATATTAAGGTTTAATTTATTTTTTGTTTTAAACTTCACTTATAATTATTTGCATAACATGCGAGCCTTCTCATTCATTGGTGAAAAATTTTAAAATAAAATTAGTTACTAATAAGGTAACTATTAAGATTAATCTTGCTTAAACAGCTATAATTTTTAAATATATTTAGTATCCGAAGAAATCTTAAAGACAAGATTTGTGCGTCAATAATCCAGACAAAAAATTGTCATAAAAAAATAATAGAAAGAAATTCAAATCATCCAATAATTATAAGATCAAAGTTATTGTAGCATTTTTCTATAACAAAAAGATCAATTGCAGCAACGATTAGATTTATAAATATTAAACTTTGGAAGTTGTTGGTAGTGTTCCCAACAAGATTTTGCTCTTTTCTTGTCTTATTCCTTTTCATAAACAACTTATTTTTACAGTGAAAATTTCAATCTTTAAACCTTATACCTTTTTCGATGTAAATACCAGGAAAGGAACGCATTTATAAATTTAAGACAATTTTGCATATCATATATGATTCCTCATTTTATGTTTAATTTCTTCAAAGCAAAGGGGTAAGAAACTGTTTTAGTTATGATTGTGATTTATATATTATGTTACTTTTTTATATTATCACATCATTTATTAGACTCTTTATTTTCTCTTATTTCTTTCATACCACCTCATAAAAATAGTCACAAAACAGCTTTATGTTTTTGTAAATACAGTATAAATCTAATAAGTTCAACCAAATAAATCTTTTAGAGTTAAATGTTATTAGTTCATAAAATTTGAAGGGAGATAAAAAATTGTTTTAGTCTCAAATTTTGATACATGTAGTACCCAAACATTAAAAATAAATAATTATAATTTTTTTTAACTTCGTTAGACTTTTAACATGTTTATACGACGTTTCAAAATTGACGTTTGAATAATTTATTCTGGATACCTTTCAACTCAAATGTTAGCATTTAACATATAAAAAAAATGTAACATTATTGGACTAAATAAATCATATCCATTTATTTTTTAAATTATGAAGAAAAGAAATGTATCAAAAATTGAGATTGAGACAAATTTAAATTTTGCATAGAAACTAGAAACATATTTAATTCAACTTTTTATTATTTGGTTTGATAATTTTAAATTTTTTAGCTTATTAACATAACATAGTATTTAATTACTAAACTTTATATGATTTATGTTAAATTTATTTTCAATGGACTAGATAAAAAAATAATCATTAGTCCTTTTAAAAATTTGATTATCTAATAAAATTTCAATATAATCTATACATTATAAATGAATATCCAATCCAACTATAAAAATAAGATGGTTAAAAAATGCAAAAAGTTAAATGTAATTCATAAATTATATGAATAATTTAAGTCAATATATCTCAAATAAATAAACAGGGTTTCACTGAGGTTCAATGATATATAATTGAGGTTGAACCAAAGATATGTTTAAAGGTTAAGATTGAGATAATCCAAGTTCCATTCTTCATTTGGGATTGTTATATACCAATGGAATTACGTTTTTGTTAACAATTCAACTATTTTATTTTAGACGTCGTTTTGCAAAATAGTTGAAGAGGTTCTTTATTATATCAATATTTTCATCGTTATTTAACAATTATAACAAATACATTTAATTTCTAATTACAGAGAGACATGGACACACTCCAAAATACAAAAGGAATATTACGACCAGACACGTGATGCTTTTATTGGACACTATCAAATATAAATATATATATATATATATATATATATATATATATATATATATATATATATATATATATATCTATATATATATTGCTTTTTTTTCACTGAATGAGATGAATTCAGAAACAGCCTTATGGATGTCCTGCAGCACAAATTGGAAAACATTTCTTCCCGCACCTCTATATTTTTTCTTTCTGCACCTTCCTAAATTTTAAAATTCCAAATTTACCCTCTTTTCATTTCCAATATGCACAATTCAAAACTATTTCGAAATATACAAATCTGAAACACAAAAATTGTAATTCAGATCGTACAATCTGAACGTAAAACAATAAATGCAAACTAAAATTCAAAATATAAAATTTTACATTACAAATTATATAATCCAAATTATATAATCCAAAGACATATCTTTTATTTTATATTCCGAATTATATGAATCCACAATATACTTTTAATGTTATGAATTGTATAATTTAAAATATAAATTTGTATTTTGAATTATGTAATCCAAAACATAAAAGTAAAAAATGTATTCTAATTTCACGATTTATACAATTATTTTATTTTGTATTCTGGATCGTAAAATTTTGAATATGCTTAATGAGAAAAAAAAAAGTAGAGGAGGAAAATATTTAGAGCTGATAATTTGGTACATCCTATAAAAAAAAAAAGTTGAGAAGAGAGATATCTAGAACTGACAATTTGGTACATTTCGCAAGACTTGACCCTGGATCATATGGGTTCAGGGCCTAAAAAATTCATAAGACCAAAAAGTTCCTCATTTAAAAAGTTTACAGGACCATAAAACCCATGAAAGCCATGTGGTCCAAAACTAGACCATAGACTTTCTTTCTAAATATTAAAATATATTATTTATTTAAATATATTATTAAACTTTCGATTTAGGTTAATCTGACTCGACCTTCAATCAAATTGTTCAAGATTGACCTTCAACATCAGTTTTGACAAGTCCATCTCGACCTTCAATCAAATTGTCTAAGATTGACCTTCAACATCAGCTTTGACAAGTCCATCTCGACCTTCGACCAAGGCCGACCTATTTCAAACTTCAACATGGTCATCCCAATACATCCTTCATACTCATTAGGACCAACTCAATCAAATTTTGACTTTTCATTGTAAAATTAAAGAACTGGACCATTGGTCATACTTTTTGCATCCTCCCGATAAAACTTTCTAGAGGAGAGGAAGATCTTCTGGAAAAAGAATATTGGAATATGATAGAAATAAGATGATCTTTTAATTTGACACATGCATGTGTAGAAAACAATTATGGAGGTGCAAGAAGAAATGACCCAAATTGGGTTGGAAGAAAGTGGCCCAAACCCAAGAATTGCAATCTACTGTATTGGACTTCTAAACAATAATAAAACAAGAACCTAACTTAAAAAAGTATTTATAACATTTAAAAATGTAAAATTATTCCAGCTACATTATATATTTTAAAATTTTCAAGCTAATTTAATTCTATAAAACCAACTTAAAAAGTGAGATTTACAATCTATACCTTATCTTTGATAAATGCATACTTTAGCAGAAATAAATAAATGTGATTTGGGAACTCTTAATTTGGTGTTTCCAAATTTCGTAAGGCAAGAAAGAACAAGGTTGAAAAAGCATGGACTTGGAGCCCTTAATTTAAATTTTGTTGTTGGTGATTTTATTATGGAATAGAAATGATGGTGTGTGAGACAGAAGAGCAGCACAGAAAACAGAACATAATAATAACTCTCACTCACTTTTCGATGGTGGGAATGAAAATAATGAAGACAACAAAACAAAACCAGATGGATGGATCTCACGTGAATGTACATAACCTATCACTCACTTTTCATGTCATTTCTCTGTACTTCACTACTCAAACTCATCATGCTCCCCTCCGTTAACTTACTTTTCATATCATTTTCTTTTTCTTTTCTAATTCTCATTCTCCTAATCACTAAAATGCCGACAACCCACAAACATTTTATCCCCAACACTTACTCTCATACCTTTTTATTGGCTCTTATGCTCTCACCCACCACCCATTCATCTTAATGGAAACACATTTCTTCTCATCTTAATTAATTAATCGGTCAAGACCTTAATTAATTACAACAATAGTTGAATATCATTATTTCTTGTCTCCAAATCTTGAAATCAAAAACCTTCTAATAATATAGATTAATACATTAACTAATGAATTCCTTATAGTATATGAGTGTGTTTGTGATATAATTATAAGTGGGGATGACCCACAAATGAAAGAAATATAAGCTTAGGTCGGCCAACATGGGTAATCTTTTGGAGCAAATGATTATGTACAATGCATTTAAACTTGAGATTTTCATTACTTCATTACGCCAAATTCTCTTGAGTTTCAAATACCAACAAATTATATGACTTTTACGTGGAAATGCTCCCCACTTTTTATTAGCTTCATTGTGTAAGTTTGTTCTTCCTCCTAGAAAGTTATTTGGATAAAAGAAAAAAAAGAAAAAAAGATGAAAGGTATGTCTCCTCCACTTAATGATCCTTTTAGCTGGTGTGAAAGAGATTACGTGACAGTTGGAGTGTAGTTCTGTATCATAGTACTGTTGGTTAAGGGAGAAGGTCCCACGTGTTAGCCATGGTCGTTACACATGATGAAAAGATTGGAAGAAAAGTTGAGCTCATAACATAGGTTATAGATACGTAATTTGTTCCAACAAAATGAATTCTATCGTCAACTTATCAATCTGTTTTGTTCAATTCCTTTTTCGTGATACCTCATGCTTTCCAACCCTTATCCTTACCTTAATTAGCTTCACAACAATCGAGTTTCCAAAATGTTCACCTCAAAGATTTATAGACCAGATAAGAATACTGCCACGAGGTTTTTATATTAATATAAAGACTTAAATATATATTTGATCATATTTTTATTATTTTTATTTAATTTGGTCTTTATTTTCATTTTGTGTTTAATTGGTTTTTATTTTCGTCAAATTATGGTTAATTTGGTTCTTTTCACTAACAGTGTTTAAATTATTAATGTTCTTGAACAGTACATGCCACGTGTCAGCTCCGATTTTTTAAATTTTTTTTTTTAAATTTTTTTAATTTTTTTAATTTCAAAAAAATTATCCACGTGTCAAGTCACAATTGTGCCACGTGTCAATGCTAGTGCCACATGTCAGTTTGTGGTAGTATTATATTTTTTGTTCAATTTAGTCCCTATATTCGTTATTTTTGTTCAATTTAGTTCTAATTTTTGTTAAAATAAATCAATTTTGTCCCTTTCAAATCCACACTAAATTTAATATCTTTAATACAAATTATATTAATATTTTTTCTAAAATTCACATTTGAATTTATTATTTTTTAAATTCAATTATAAATTATTAAATTTATTTATAAATTGAATAAAATTCTTATATTTAATTTCTAAATAGAATATAATTATTTAAAATATTATAAGAATATAGTTATTAAATTTTTGTTTTCTAATATTTATATTCTAAAATATTTTTAAAATTGATATATAAAAATATTTTAAATATTCAAAATATTTTAGAAAAGTAAACTAATATTTGTAAAATTTACATTTAAATATAAAATATATTAGATTTTAATATCTAAAATGCAATAAAAATATTAAATATTTTAAATTTAAATGTGAATTTTACAAATGTTATATATATTTTTAAAATTTTAATAATTATATTTAAATAATTATATTCTATTTAACAATTGAATCTAAGAATTATATTCAATTTATAATTAAATATTATAATTTATAATTGAATTTAAAAAATAACTAATAATAATGTCAATTTTCAAAATTAAATGGTTCTATTTTAACAAAATTTGGGACTAAATTGAATAAGAAGAAATAATACAATCACAAACTGACATGTGATACTAGCATTGACACGTGACACAATTGTGACTTGACACGTGGACAATTTTTTTGAAATTAAAGAAAGTTATAAAAATAAAAAAAAAATCAGGAACTGACACGTGGTATAAACTGTTCAAAAACGTTAACTATTTAAACACCGTTAGTGAAAAGGACCAAATTGACTATAATTTGATGAAAATGAGGACTTTATTGAACACAAAACGAAAATAGAGACCAAATTGAATAAAAACAAAAAAAAAAATAGGGACCAAATGTATATTTAAGCCTAATATAAAATGATATCGTAATTAATGTAAAATGATAATGACTTTTATTGTGAAAGGGAAAAACATAATGAATAATGAGATTGTCATGTTTTTTTAAAGACTTTCAACTTCACCTATCTTATATTGACTAAATAACCGTTACCACCATTATTGATGTAGGTTCTCACAAATCTTTTTTTATTTAATACAAATTTGAAATTTGCAATATAATTTTATATTAACTAAAAAAAATCACATATATTTCTTAACACATGAAAATAAGTAAGAAATATGATATGATAAGATAACAATTACGTCATTCAATTAATAAATTTTTTTGGTATTCAATAGATAAAAAAGAAAAAGTTAATATACAGGAACTAAATTGAAATATTCATATATGCGAGAGACTTTATAACTTAATTAAGCAAACTTTTACTTCTTATATTAAGAAAGTTTTCCTAGTTTAAAAATATTTGTCTCTTTTTGAATAGTTGTTGTCATTCTCTTATTGAAGCTCTTCACATATTTTTACAAGTTAATCGAAAGAATTATTTTCATTATATATTTTAGGATTAAATATGTTTTTGTCTCTTAGCTTTTAGTGAAAATTGAAATTAGTTTATCTTTGAAATTTTAGCCTAATTTAGTTTCCCAACTTTAGAAATACATGAATTTAGTTCTTTTAACCAGATTTTGTTAAGTTTATTTGACGTTTTATGATAGTATTTGAGTTGTTTGCACTTTTTGACACATTTCCAATTCAGTGTTAGCTTAGATACGTGTTTAAAACGTTAACTAAACTTAATAAAATTTGATTAAAAGTACTCAATTCATGCATTTATAAAGATAATGAACTAAATTTGTCCAAAATTTTGAACAGAAAATAATTTTAATTTTTATTAAAATTTAAAGGACAAAAATATATTTAATCTTGTATTTTAATACTTTTGATTATTGAATTGTTGTTTATCTGTCAAATTAGTATATGTTTGATGGGTTGGTATAGAAAGAAAATCTATCATTTACAATAAATAGTTTAAAAAATAACTATTCCAACATTAATAAAAAGAAAAACAATATTCATTACTTAAACAAGCTTTTAAATTTACTTATTTATGAATAAGAAAAACATCTAACTGAATGGCAATGAACTTGAATATTTTAGTCAAAAATTTCCTCTAAGCTTTTCTATAGATACACATATCTTATATATGTAATGGGTGTTGGGTCTCGGTGATGAGTCATCACACGAACCTTCGGTCCTGATATCAGAATTGGATCTTTTGAGAGAAGATTATTGGAAAAATACAATACTAATGAGACATGAGCTCAACCTATACATAAAAATTTAACATCACTTTTAATTTAAAATCTTAAAAAAATGAACTTACATGTCTTCATCCTTATATGATGTTTAACTTTCTTAATTTTATTCAATGTAAAACTTAGACTCACACTTAGATTCTTAACAATAAGTTGATGCAATTATTTAAAACTATATAACATACGAATTATCTCCCTCACAGACACACATATAAATTTAATTGTTGGAATAAAAAGAATATTTTTCTTAAAACTGTCTACAAAGAAGACTAAGTTTTATTTCTATTGATGAAAAGACAGAGGTATTGGTAAGAAAAAATGTATTGGATAAAGAAACGTGAAAGAAAAAAGTAATAAGAAGATAGGTGTTGAATTGAGTATTTGAATTAGTGATAGGTGTTGTAGTGTTTGTGATAGAGGTTTTAATTAAAGCGTATACCCCATTTGTTGATGATGATTGAGCAGGACGCAAAGGCAGAATAGGTCGGCCATTACTTCCTAAGTAATATGGAAACAAAATCACGTGTCCCCTTAATTTTCTTGTCCCGCAACCACAACACTTACATAACTAATCTTATATTTTTCTACAAATTTCTTCACAAACAAATAACAATAAATATTTTCCATTTTACAAATATCAACCTTATTTAGACTTGCCCTATCAATTGTTTGCTTTCTAATCAGATATGATTTGCTTAGCTTATTTCTTATGATATCTTGTGAGTACTTTGTATTTTTTATTTAGTGAACAAGAACTTGAATTAAATGGAAGGTACGCCACCTCCATCTCAATCCTAACTACAATATAACTCTTTTACAAGTTAAGAAGAAACAAACTAAAAAGCTAACAATAAATAACTACGTACTAAACCAAATGGAGCAAGAAATAAATAATATCCCCATTCATCGTTGAAACTATGGCTGCCAAGAAAATACAAAATATTTGCTTCACGTCATTTCCTTTCGTTCCAACAATATTTACTTAAGTTTAAGTTTATTGTTTGAGTCATATATATATATATATATATATATATATATATATATATATATATATATATATTGTTGGGTATTGGGCTCCCTTCCTATGTGGAGAAAAGGCCCAAAACTTGAGAAGCACATGTCTCACTTAACCTAGTGGAGAAAGGCTATAAAATAAAGAGAGAGGCAAAACAATAGAGTCAGAACACACTGAAATCCCTAACACATAGAGGGAGAGGTAGAAGAAAAATTCTGTTCAAGTTTTTCAAAGAGCTGTCACAGTAGAATCGGCTTTGGGGATTCGTTCACCGTTGGATCGGGCTGAAATTTTTACAGCAGGTTCGGAACTCATTGCTCTTCATTCTGACCGGTCGGATCTTTGATACGAGGTCTGAGTTGGGAGATATTAATTTCGCACTGCAG
>Ga0209589_1007992_pt1 | contig 16698 bp, 13 predicted proteins | sample CowpeawhiteBW_FD_187525 | JGI IMG/M metagenome (GOLD analysis project Ga0209589, IMG submission 187525) | Root nodule microbial communities of legume samples collected from California USA - Cow pea white BW (SPAdes) (version 2) | ecosystem: Host-associated > Plants > Roots > Nodule | place: USA...
TTGATTTAACCTTACCTCACTCACCCTTCTTAATGGAGAATTAAAGATCAAGGAGTGACCACCTAAATATTACTCCAAGGCAACTTAGAGGTCAGTTTAAAGAAATGTAAACACTTCAACATCATTCGTAAAAAAGAAAAATACTAAGTGTAAGACCCGAGAAAAATTAAATAGTTAATTAAATAATTATTTAATAAATGCGGGTAATAGGAGCATTTAAAGTATTTAATGCAGATAGCTATGATGTGGATAAGTACTAGCTCAATTGGTTGAGAGTACTTTATTATGTGTGAGGAATTGGGTTCGAGTCTTATGTGTGCTAATTGTGGGTTATTTAATTATGAATTTTTAAGTTATATATTTTAAAGAGTGATGTGATCGCATAACCTTATAATTTAAGGAATTATCATAGTTGTGATTTGGTTGAATTGGTTGTGCACTTGCTTTGTGATTATAGGGTTATGAGTTCAAACCTTGTTGAGAACTAAATAATTTTCTTTTACCAATTTTTCCTTTGGCATGAATGTGAAAGGGTTAGAAACCTAGCAGCCAATAGAGAGCTTACCTAAGAGCTGGAAAACATTTGGATAATTAAACATTGATGAGCCTTAATCTATTTTTTTATTAAAATTCGTTTAAGGCACTAAAGGGTAATTGTGAGAGAGGAAAAGAGATTAGAGGAAAGAGGCTGAGAGTTAAGTGTGAGGGTTTGGGTGGAAGCTTTTCAGAGGCAATTGGCACGATGTAGACCAAGGAGTTAGAGTGCAAACCATTGTTAGAGTGCAAGCAAAGGACAAGGGTGGTTTTTGGGTTAAAGTCACGTTCAATCCGAATTTGGAGCGAGGATCAGAGGTAAGGGGAGTTGTTTTAATGCCTTCTGACTCATGAATAATGTACTGCGTTGAAATGGACTGGATTGTATGAGTTTTCATGATGCATGGTGCTATTGTTCGCGTATTATGGGAATCTACCTAGAAACCGCCTGGCGGGCTTGCATGTGCCGCCAGGCGGTACATCAGTGTTAACCCAATTCTGGGTGTTTGTGTTTGAGTTTCTTAGCGGCAAGTTCGTCCCGCCAGGCGGTGCATGTTGTATGACGCTGTTTTGACATCTTTTCGTGGAGTTTATGGTGTGTTTTTTTTTCGAATGATGTATTAATGGATTGTAATAATTGATGATATGCTTGGAATTATGTGCTCGTGATTATATATGGTGGGTTGAACATGAGGAATCCCTGATAGAATGGGTAATTTCATTGTTTGTTGGGTGCGTAAGTGACGGGGATTGGAAAATCGGGAAATGCGTTAGTGCGAAATCATATTGTAGGAGACGACTGAATCTGCGAGTGGGGCAAAGGGTTCACGAGTGCAGGAAAATTGGGCTTTTAACCTTATTCTAGTATGCCGCCTAGCGGCACCTCATCAACCGCTAGGCGATAGTGGCGTTGCGGGTCTGTTCTGGTTGTTTTGATTAATTGGTCTTGGGGGGAAAAGGAAACACTAACAGGTGAATTCGTGAGGGCTGAACTTGGCAGGAAAAGAGGATAATAATGAAGGGGGAGGGAGTGTAGTGGAATGGCGACAATATAGTAGTCATAAGGATACACTTAGGATGATGAAGTGTTGAAATTCATGGACTCTAGGAATGAGTTTAAATTGCACAATGGAATTAGGAGAAAGAAACAGCACTGGTCTTCTCTGTGGAAATTAGAATTGGGGTCAAAATAATTGAGAAATATTGGATGATAAGTGATGTATAAAATTAATTAAGTTTAGGAGTTGGAATGGTATAAGAGTAGGTGGCTGTGGGTTAACAAAATAAGTGGAGATGGGTGGTGTAGCCTAAAGTGGTGTAGGAATGCTATTACTCAGATTGGAGTAAGTACAATGGAATGAATTAGGTAACCTTCTTAAGTTAGGTTGGACAACTATGAGTGAAAAGGGAATTTGGTGAATCAAATGGTGAGAGTAAAAGAGTATATGATTGAGTTATAGGGAACTAGAGTGATGGTAGAATGTTAAAATAACTAGTTGGTATTGGAAACTTATGTGATAGGTACCATAGAGCAAATCTGAGTTGTAGAATCAACTACATCGTGTGCCAAATCAGTAGAGGAGTGTCTCTAGTATGGCGCCTGGTGGTCTGCTGATAACCGCCAGGCGAGAAAACAACTACAGAGGTCCCTGTGTCGCGTGGCGCCTGACGGCAAGGCGTGCTCCGACAAGCGGTAGCTGTAAAAACAATGGCGCTGAAAGGGCACTGGCGCCTGGCGGTGAGCTGGTACCGCTAGGCGGTCTGGAACGATTTCGCCTAGCGGCGTGGATGCTGGGCCAGGCAAAATGTTGTTGTTCTTGTTTCGTTTTATGTATTGTTTGAGCACTGATATTACACTTGGATCGGGAGATGTTGTGCCATGAGCGGGTAGGTTCATGGAGGGTGGTTAACATGTGATGATATGAGCGGGGAGGTTCATATCCAGTTACTCTCACGTGGGGATACGAGCGAGGTAAGTTCGTATGTTCTGTGCTCACGTTTGAGAGATGCCATGTGCGAGGAGGTACGTGGCTGGTGGATCACATGTGTTGGACTACGGGCGGGTAGGTCTGTAAAGCAGGACTATGAGCGAGGAGGTTCGTAGAGCAAGACTACGAGCGGGGAGGTTCGTAGAGGCAGGACCACAAGCGGGCAGGTTCGTGTGAGCATCATATTCCCGAATCCAAGGCTAACCAGTTGTGTGATTTGAAGGCTATCACACCTTGGGGTTAAGGTCTTGGCCAAGAACTATGTAGAATGAATAAGATGGGTGCATGATTTATCTTGCGTATTTTATATCTGTTATTTTATTTTCTCAGCTCACCCTTTCTGTTTGTGTATGGCGATGATCGTGTGATTCGTTACACGGGAGCAGATGTTGATACAGGTGGTGCTGAGGATGTCCAGGCGACAGAGTGAGGGCTAGCTTTGGGATTAGAGCTAGGGTTTTTCTCACATGTATTTTATTATGTTTTTATTTATGAACACGGTTTTTGGGAACTTGTAACACTTTATTGTTTATGTTATAAGTTTTGACATGTGTTTTTCATAAATTTAAATTTTCCCGCGTTTGGAGTATTATTAATGCGACTTTTGATATAATTTATTTCTTTTATTATTTATTTTAAGTAATATTCCTTAGGGATGTTACACTAAGAACTCTCATGTAATGAAAACATAAACTTTATAGTTCATGGAATGAGTCATCCTTCATTATTCACTCCACCCTAAATTCATTATGACTCATTTTCGTATGGAATTCACAACATTAATCACCACATCACGCTCATCTACCCTCCAAATTGGATACGAGGTTTTCAATTCAATTTCAATTTCAATTTCAAATGGCATGCATAATTAAAAGTCTAAAAGGAGGCAATCCACATGAGAGTGTCTGGTACACTCCTTATAATCATACACATATGAAAAGAATTACCTATAGTATGCATCATGCCATTGTAATCACAATTAACACTCAATTTAGTAATAACCCTAAATTTATAAATGGAAAACTAACCACTTCTAGCAAAATTAAAGACGAACTTGGAGAGGGTGGCTTTAAGGTCTCCGCATGCTGTTAGCCAAATGGGGATGAAGAGCAAGTGGGACGAATCTCAAAACGCTGGAAATGGGGATGAAAACGCAAAATATTCGGTTCAAAATGACTAAAATCAATTCATAATCAAATCCCAACAAGTTTGGTGGTGAAAAACGTTCGAAACTCACCTAGATGAGGTCGGAATGGTGGTCGCCAGTGGAAAACGCTCGCGGAAATAGTGCAACAGCGTAGGGTTTCTGTGTTTCGCATAGAGATAAGTAAAACTTAACGTCGGTGGTGAAGGAGTCTGATGTTAAGTGACGTCGGAGGAACAACAGTTTGACGTCCTTTTTCAAATGACGTCAGGATTTTTTGGGCAGATGTTAAATTTCGTCTGATATGGAACGGGCAGACGTTAAATTACATCTGATCTGGAACGGACAAACGTTAAAAAAGTCTGATAATTTACAAAAATGCCACCGGTCATTTTTAATGTTGGACTTTTTTTGGGCAGACGTTATAGGGGTGACGTTATAACGTTTTTTTGTGTTAGTGTGGGGCAAATGTTTTTTTTCTAGGATCAGAACATGGACTTTTGTATAGGTGACTTGAATATTTCTGATGACAGGAATCAAATTCTTCGTTATGGATAGGGATGGCAATGGGGCGGGGTAGGGACGGGTTTTGCTATCCCATACCCATCCCCGTAAAAAAAAATTCATCCATCCCCACACCCAAATCCAACGGATATCAAACTTTTGTACCATCCCCATCCCCACTAGGTAACGAGAATAATTTCGTACCCATATCTGTATCTGTTTTCTTAGTACTTTAATATTAATTTTTATAAAATAATAAAAAATTATGGTAAAGGCAACATAATATTACCAAATATTCAATATTAGGAGGATGGTTGTTTCTTTGATATCAAATACTTTGAAATAAATTATAATAGTCTACATTTTAGATTAGAATACCAAATAAAATTTCATGAAAACCAAAATATTTATTAAATTTATAAACATTAATGAAACCTAGTTGATAAAATTTAAAAATATTTTTAAAAAAATATAAAAGGAAAAAAAAATTCAAATTAAAATATATTTTAAATGTTTGTTAACTTCAATTTTTTAAATTATGATGAATCTCTTTTTTATACACTAATAAAAGTTATAATACATCACTTGATCAAAATGACGCAAAGAACAAATAATAAACATAATAATAAAATTTTGATATAGATCTTGTATCTTTTGAACTCCAACATATGTTTGATGGTGATAAAAAATATTCATGACAATTACATTAAATTTTTATATTGTAGTAAATAAAAATTATTTATACAATTATAGTGAAAAAATTAAAGTATGATTGTAAGGACTTAGAAAATAAAAAATAATTAGATAAAATTTATCGAAATAGTATTCTACATGATGAAAATAAACAAAAAATAAAAATATTAAAAATTAACAAATGTGTGTCTTATAAATAATTTGGAGACTATTGAAAGAAAGAATCACACAAAGAAAACCAAATGCATAATATGATAAGATGAAAAATATCTTAGAGATCTAAGAAAACATTTCAAATATCAACATGTATACTCAATGGTTGAGAAAAAAAAATTGTTTGAGCGAAACAAAATAGTTCTTCAAATGAAACAAAAATTAATAATAATAATAATAATAATAATAATAATAAGTAAAGAATTTTTTTTATATTACCTAATAAATGAAAAGTTTATGCTATTAAACACTTAGATTGAGAGTATTAAACATTCTCATGTGAAAGGAAAATATACAATAAATAAAAATATTAAATAATAGAAATATTCAAATGTTAGACATAAATTTTTTTTAATTGAAATACATCATTTTAACATAATTACATAAAGGTTATGATAAGATAAACAATATATTGGAGATGCGAATGCGTTTCATGACAAACAAAATAATTAGAAAAAATAAAAAATATAGTGTATATATATATATATATATATATATATATATATATATATATATATATATGGTTACTTAATTAATTGTGAATATTTTAATAATTTAAACGAAGATGAAGATATGGTGGGGACGGGTATTATGGCGAGGATACGTACATCTCCATCCCCATACCCATACTCAATTGAAAAAGTCAGGGATTCCCCATACTCATACCTATACACAGTCAATGCTGGGATTCCCCGTCAAAACGGGAACGAGTTCGGGCAATACCCACGAGAGTAAGTTTATTTGCCATCTCTAGTTATGGGGGAAGGTTCACCTACAAGACTCTAATGCTCAAATCTCTCAGTTATGTAAAAATAAATATTAAAAACTTATCACATATATGATAAATTAGCATGATAATAATAATAATATATTAGTTAACCATATATTTGGTCGATATATGGTATAAAATTATTGTACAATAATATTTTGACACCATCAATTTTTTCTTATTTTTCTTTAACACTTTAAAAAACTATTATTTTATTATAATATTATTTTTATTTTATTTTTTATAACGTTAGTATAATATTTTATTATTAAATTTGGTGTCAAATGGAAGTCAAAATAAAAAATGGTGTCAAAATAACTTTTTCCAAAAGGATATTTATGATATGGATATATCATATATAATTAGACTACTGATATTTGAGCATATATTTTGTTAAAATAACGATATTTTGATTTATTTTTAACCTACCACTTCAATCATTCTTCAATTACTTATTTTGATTTTTTTTTAGAAGTGTAATGTAATAATTTAAGGGTGTGATGTGATAATTTAAGAGTGATTAGAATAATGAATTAAAAAAATATATATTAAAATATTATTATTCATTTTATTAATATACAGTAACAAGACTAACAAATATATCTGTTAATATCACTTTGTTGGACCATTTCTTTAATATATTTGTTGATGTAACTTCACTTCATTAATTTGATCATTGTAAAAAGAATGATGTATTTAATTAAGAAAATCAGATAGCTAGCATCATGATTTAGTTATACACTTTTCTCATTTGAATATTTGAATATTGAACTTTTTTCCTAAATTTTCATTCATTGATACGTGATATCATAATGAAAAACAAGCTAATTAGAAATAAAAGTTTAATGGTAGTGCAAATTTTTTTTCACAAAAATATTCTTGTAAACATTACCATTAAAATAAACGGGCTAAAATTCTACTTTAGTTCTCTAATTTTTTCAAAAAGTTCGATTAGATCTTTAATTTTGATTTAATTCAATTTAATTTTTTAAATTTTTAATAAATTGAATCAAATAAAAATTAAATATCTGTTAAACTTTTTTTACAAGTATTAAATGATCAAAATAAAATTTTAGCCTATTATACATATTAACCGTACTTTTGACACAAATTACAACCTCATAATTTTGATCTTCATCACCGCCCCATTTCCTCTTTCGAGCTTTAAAGTTCTTGTGTTCTGAAACTTTTTGTCCACAATCAACACTCTCCAGCGGTTACCACAATGCGTGCCCTTTTCGATGCACCCACCACTTTCTGCTAAACCTGGACACTTATGTCGGTTGCTCCTTTCACGTGAACAGATTCCTTAACCAACATTTCACTCCTCGGACACAACATTCTACGCAAATATCATACTTTATATTTCACTTTTTTTAAAAGCAAATCCTTCTTTAATCGACTAAAATATATTTTGTGGATAATAATAATTAACATCTCTAGTAACTTCCCTCTAACATTGATGAACTTAGATTTACTAGAAATTTCTTCTACTTACCGTTTGTTACTTTCTCAACTAGCTATAAATTGATCTAGGTGAGAGTGTGGTATATACATAACCAGCAATGGAGAAGGCACGATTGGGGTTTTTCTTCATGTTGCTCATTCTCCTTGCTTCTCGTAAGCATCTATGCATGCAATTATATATATACCACTGAATAGGAATATATAGTAAGTACGTAATTATAACTGTGTTTGTTTGTGATAATGCAGAGATGATGGTTCAAACGGAGGGAAGACACTGTGAATCAAAGAGCCATCGATTTAAGGGGATGTGCGTCAGCCACCAAAACTGTGCTTCGGTTTGCCATGTCGAAGGCTTCACTGGTGGCCACTGTCGCGGATTTCGTAGACGCTGTTTCTGCACCAGGCACTGTTAGTTGCTTCACGCTGTTTCATCTCTCGTTGCTCTTTCACGTTCGTGTTTCTGGGATTTAGAAATAATAACTACGCCATAACCAGTTATGTTTGTCTAGGTTCAGTTGGGTTGGTTTCATGTGTATTGGTTTGGTTTGGTTTGTCATGTTGCTGCTTTAGCGTTGTATGTTCAGTTTCGTGGCACCAAAAGAAGTGAAATTACACTTTCTTTCTTGTAATATTGTTGCTGCTTCTGGTGCTAGCTCTCGTGCGACAATTTTCAGGGCAAATAATCTATGACTATTTTGTTCTTGAAGATGTGACATGTTCAAATATTATAGTATCTGAAAATGATTTCTTTTTCTCAATTTTTTTAATATTTATTTTATTTTATATAGTTATTTTAATTTTCTAACATTATTATTTTTTAAATAATAATTTTTGGTTTTGAAATTTTGTGAAATTATTCGGGAACACTATGATTAAGAAAAGATGAAGTATCCATAGACACACACTTTTTTGTTTTCTTGAAGTCTATTCAAGAAGCTTTCGATATTTTTTCTTCTAGAAAATTTCTTTCACAAATGCAAAATAAATTTTTATAGAAAAAAATAGTCAATAGTGTAATTTTCAAATAAATTATGATTATTATCCACGACAATCACATTATTCATATATCATAACATATCTTCAATCAATATTTTAGAGTACCAAAATTTTAGTAGAATTATTCTTTAGATTCAATTTTTCATCCATAAAAATCAAATTGGTCCTTTAACTTTTTTTAATTTCAATTTGCTTCCAATTTTAAAAATCAGTGTAATTCTATAAATTAAACAAACGATCACTTAAAAGATAATATTAATAAAATAATCATTTTTATATAAAAAATTTAAAAAATAAAATTGAAATTAATAAATGTGAACAAATTTATATATATATATATATATATATATATATATATATATATATATATATATATATAATTTGGGAGCCCATGGGCCTCCTTTATCACTATTATGGTCTGTCACTGTTCATATGGTTATCAGCAAGATTGTCACACCTACTACTGCATCTGATATAGGTTAACTATACGTCAACTAAATGCTCTATATCCTATATCACATTTTTTTGGAAAAAGAGCAATAATTATATTCTGCATATCCACCTCAACTATTATATGTTCCATTTGGTTCTCAAAAGCAATAATATGCACCATGATGGGTTGCGAGTTGATCAATGATAGGAAAATATTGATCAAGAGTAGTATGAAAATGATCAAATATTATACAACATGATGGGGATGCATTACTTCTATTTGTTAACTCACCCTCCAATTCCATTCGAGATTTTCAAACAATAACCTTACACATGGACAAAAAATTAAAAAATAAATAAAAAAACAACAAATTGACACGCAATATTTTAACTTCATTGAGACATAATTGGAAAAGAAAATAAGGAGCCTTGAATTATTTCAGTAAAAGGATCCAAAAAATAATTTAACTTTTATTATACTCATGTACTTCATATATAGACTATGTGTAACCGAATATTAAATATTTACAAAATCTTGATTTCACAAACCTAAATAATAACTAAATATATTTTCATCTGCACATAAAAAATATTTTTAAAATTGAAAAATTTCCTAAAACCTATAATTTAAATAAAAAATATTAAGTAATTATTGTCGAAAAAAAACCAACTGAATTGAAATAATTACACCCATTTTGAGCTAAAACAAGCAAGCTCTATTATGTCTAACTTCTTTCCATTTGATTTCTTCATCACCTCCCTTGTTGAAAGTTTTTTACTGAGCTTATTGCTTTTAGGAGTTAAGCTAGGAGATAATGAACTTAAGGAAAAATACATACCAACTGTAAAATATTACAATTAAATCCATACAATAATGTTAATATGTCTGAATTAGTATAGGCCATGCAAGAACAATTACTCAAACGCTTCATTCTGCATTCCTCTAGACCAATACTTTCCACCCACTAGTGCATTTAAGAGTTTTTACATTGCAGTATATGCCTCAGTTCCTGTACACGCGTTGCATATAAACACGCGGTGACATTTTTGTAATTAAAGTCATCTTTAATGCCTCGGTTGCTATTCTAACCGAGGCATATAGCTTAAAAAATTTTGGCAATTCCCGCTTTCGTAGAATTTGAAATTTTTTACATGCTTTTATGCCTCGGGTACCGCTGAACCGAGGCCTAATAGGTTTTTTGTTCAGGTCTTTTTTACCCGATGCAGTTAAGTTCCAGGTTTTTTATTTTTTTAATTTCACTTAAGGAATATGCCTCGGTTCTTTTATAACCGAGGCAGTAGATAACTTATGCATCGGTCCTCTTGCCAACAGAGGCATATGAGCAAGCCAATATGCCTCAGTTTCGAATTAACCTAGGCAGTATCACTTCGTAGGGTTAAAAAAACCCAAATCTTTTCACACCGCAGCAACACACATTTTGCACTTCTTCTTCTTCTTCTTTTACGAGCACTGCACACCTGGTCCACTCTTCCACTGCGCGCCAGCCCTTCGTGCCGCCTGTACCACCATTGCACCATCGAGGAGGTTTCCAACGCCACTGCATCTTCTTCTTATTCTTCTTCGACCAACCATCACCGTTGTTCCGCTACGGCGTTCGTTCTGCTTGCACCGTTGAGGGGTCGCTGCACTACCACTGCACCGTCGAGGAGCCGCTGCATCTTCTTCTTCTTCGAGCAACCATCACCAACATCCACTGCGTCGTTCTGTTCAGTCCGCCTGCACTGCTGCTCCACCGCACCGTCGAGGAGGTTGTTCTGGTGCCACTGCCATTGGCATTGTCTTCGTTCAATCCTATTCCTTTGTATGTTTATTTTTACGCACCTTGATTTAATTTTCTGCATTGTTTGTGTGTTCTTATATTTTCAATCTTGAATTTGAGATTATTAAGATATATGGTTGAAATTGGGTTTGTAGTTTGATGGAGATTGAGTTTGTAAATAATTTTTTGCTTGCGCACCGTTTCTGTGAATTATGCAGGAATGGGTACTGTGAGAAATTAGTGTGTGTGTGTGTGTGTGTGTGAGGTGTAAGTGTTGGGTCGTGGGTGCAGTGAGTTGAGAGTGTGAGTGGTGCATTAAAGTGAGTGAAGTGAGGGTTTTGTGTGGGTTTTGTGAGAGAGTGTATGATTGTGAGAGAACAGGAGTATGTGATGGGTGGGTTACGTGAATGAGAAAAAGAGAGAGTGTGTAGTGTGTGTGAATGAGAACACACTCTTGTGTAGAAGTTAATAGTGTGTGTTTTATGAGTGAGGTGAGACAGTGCTACGTGAGACAGAAAAAATGTGTGGGGTGTAGGTCCCATGTGTGTGAGAGAAAAGAAAGTGAGTGAGGTGTGGGTTTTATAACAATTTTTTTTAATAATTAATATGCCTCGGTTAAACCAGAACCGAGGTAGTAATGATTCAAATATGCCTCGGGTTGACAACAGAGGCATAAAGTAGTGTCTTTTTACCTCGGCAGTATATGCCTCGGTTTCGCACCCGAAGCCAAAAGTTGAAAATAACCGATGTCGTTTTGCTTCCCTGCACTGGTGACCATTTGATACTAAAGTCTCTCCATCACTCATGGTTTGGGACACTTCTATAGAACTTATTGCTATGGATCTTTTGAGAGAAGGGAAAAGTATGCATGCAACCATAAGCATGAAAAGATGAACGTCCATTGTGTCACAACTTTTGTGCGTGGACTGAGCTGAGTGTATGTTAAACTCGAATGAGAAATTCAGGATAAGATGATTGTGGCTGCCATATGTAAGTGCTTCGGTTCTTCATTCCAACTTCATCTCTTTCGACAACTTAAGATATACGTTGGTTCTTCTTTCTAACTTTTTGGAATAACCCGTGAGGTTCTTAAATACTATTAGTTACATGTAAATGCTTGAGACCATGTGCTTGTCCTCACCACTACATATTTTATTTCCTCTTGTGTTTATTGGTTTTCGTTCCTTAGTTAATTTAGATATTTTGTTCTATTCTTTAGAATTTTAATTTGTTCTTACCGAATCGACATAGTACCTTGCAAAGACTTTAGAGCACTTGATAGGTCCTTCTTCAGGGTTCGATAGTCATCCCACAAGTTCTCGTCCTTCTCCAAGCAAAAATAGGATCGTACGTGCAAAAGTTACTCGAAAGCTCAAGTCAACAAAATACTCTAACGAATAGTGAAATATGAAATTTAGTGATTAATGAAAAGCGTAACTAATTACCTTAGGCAATGTGTATTTATATTAACTTTTAAGGACTATTACCTCGCAACTTACATAAATTTCACTTAGTTATGGGCTTGGATCTAGGGGCTGATTTGCCTGCGTGGGCTTGGTTCTAGAGGCCCACCCATATGCGAATAAACTAATGACTTTGGCTAAGTCAATTATGTCCTTTTATTCTTGATTCAAGGCTGAGTACTTACCGGTCTACTGATAATATCTCGCTATGAGGTGTTTATTTGAGTGTAAAGATATACAATTGTCTAGGTTTGATTTTGTGCACTACAAGAAAATGTCTCATTAACAATCAATTTCAGTGATCAAAAGTTGTTAGTCAGTATAATGACCAATTTAAATACCAATCTACAAAATAAAAAATTATAGGTTACTAAAATAGTCACTATTATGAATAAAACAAATCATAATTGGTCTACGTATTGGTTTCCAAAATTTATAACCAATGCTTTAGCAACCAAAGGAAATTGGTTTCTAAACATTAGCTATTAAGATTTTTGCTATCAAAGGTATTTGGTTTCTAAATTAGTTTTTAATTAATTAATGACCAATTTAGTGACCAATTATATTTTTTTATTCATATTAATGACTATTTTAGTAACCAATAATTTTTTAATTTTGTAAATTGGTATCTAAATTTGTCAATAACTAACAACTTTTGATCATTCAAATTGATTGTTAATAAGATATTTTTTTTACAATGGGAAAAGAGCATATGAGTACCCGACCAAAGGACTTAAGGAAGGTTTGGGACTAACCGGGCCTCGTACAATACAAAAATTTGTTTATTTATGTGCTTAACCGAACCAAACTATCTCAAGAGCCTTCTATCTTGTGCCTCTTCCTCCTGGAACTCGTCACTGAATAACTTCTAGGTCGCACTCCAGAAGGTTGGGGTACCTACAGACACTCTAATGTTCAAGTCAGTAATGCTTCAATAAAGCGTGTATATTAAAACTCATTTGAGTTAGTTGTTCTTACCTTTGAATACTAGACCTAATTTTATAGTACCTGGTTTCAATCCTAACTTCATTGCTTTCACATTCGTTTCCTTCTTTCACAAATAGTAATAAACCAATTGAATATTCTATCATGAATCCTACCATAGCTATTCTGGACTTGAATGTACCATTATACCGTCATATTCTGCAGGTTCCTTTTGTACTAGTCCATGCTTCCTCCTCCTGCACCATTGGGTCGGGTATACCACCACCAATGCAATAAGGTCTTTGGCCCCGATTATTTTGTCATTCTGCCTCGGTTTTAGACCCGAGGCATATTAGGGCAAGGCCAAAAGGGGGTGCCTTTTGGCCTCGGTTATCACCCGAGGCCATAGAGGCACTTTTCTGCCTCAGTTGCAAAGGGACTGGAGCCATAGAGGGGCTTTTTTGCTTTGGGTCTGTGAGAACCGATGCCATAGGTTAAGTATTTTATTTTTAATTAAAATTTTCGCAGAGCCTTTGGCCTTGGTTATGGTTAGACCCAAGGCCATATACCACCTTTTGGCTTCAGTCTTGGTAAGAACCGAGGCCTATTCTACTGTTTTTTTTTTAAATAAATTTTTTGTTTTATTGTGATTCCCACATTTAAACCTGCATATTATTTTCACAGACCAGCACAAACCAGAACAAAATATTTTCTCAAACATCCACAATCCAAAAACATTTAAAAGATAATTGAAATATCCACAATCCAAATACATATATCCTAATCAATATTATTGTACATTTGAATTATGCAGGCCCTCGACAAATTATATTCATAAGTTAACAAAAATGACTTACCCAGCAACATAAGGGACAAAATAAATTTCTTTTCCACGTTGAAAGCATTCGGTCACATATGATTGGATGTCATCAAACTTGTTGCCTTCATGAGTGAGTTGGGGCTCTACAAACCCATATACATCATTCAGCCCCATAGTTTCGGTGACACCAGACAAATACCTAAACATAAAATTGATTTGATATAAGTAAATAGATAAATTTATCAAATAAATATATATAATGACTGAAAGACTTACATCATCCATAACTGAATAATGGTAATATTCAGTTCCTCTTGTCCCCGTGCAAGCTCCAAGACATCTTGGGAATGCAAGTAAAGTGGGATGTCAAGGTCTCTCCCAAAAATGTTAGCATCCCAAGGAACCTGCATCGGCTTATCAACTATGATTTCTGCAAGTTGGAGCAATGCACCAAGAGGATCGTCCAAAGAGAGAAGAATCTTCTTTGGTTGAGGTTTTTCCTATATTGATGCAACTTCAGTTAAAATGGAATATAATTTAAGTTTGAATATAATAAACATGTAAACTTAAAAATTTAGTATATTGGTGGGTTTAAGAGTCTGTACCGGGGGGCCAGAATCAACTAAATCTCTAGGCCAGGCGAGGAAACATTGGAATGTCCTGTGCCATAGTATATACCTCATCTGTTGGCACAGGAACTAAAGCAAACAGCATGAGAACCTCCTCTACCGTGACTTTAACCTCATCCTTTGATAACTCCATGCCATGAAGAACTGTGGCTGCCCCAAATACTTTTCCATGATCCACTAGTGTCTTCTCTGTACCATCCCAAATATATAGCTGACATAGATAAGTGTCATCCATGTCATCCCCGGGTAGAGCTGAACAACTCCCATTTTCTGCTTTTACCTGTTAGAGTCAACGATTTATTAATGTTATCCAATTATTTTATTAAATATCATTTATTCAATTCATAACTTATAGAAAACAAATTTACCCGTGGGAGACACAAATGGATCTAGTTCTGACGGAGGATCCACTGGCGAACGAATGCCATAATGCTCAAATTGTCGCATAAGTTCTTCTCTCACCCTCGTAGTGATCATTTCCTTCATCCTTTCTTCATCATCAGCACCATGACTGCATAAAGACTGACGAGAGGAGGAACCATAAAATTGGCGTATGCCGACTCCTGATCCAGCACCAGGCACACAACCAGGGTGCTCAGGATGTCCAATTGCAGCAGCAAGTATGTCATGACGACCTTTTGGAGTGAATCCTCCTTGGGAGCTCTGCTCAACCAACGAATCCTGTAATGTAACAAAAAAATTTATAAAAAAAATACAATATAAAACATGAACGAGTTATTTAGATAAGAAATGTATCTTACAATTTTCTCAGAGATTTCTCGTGCAGATTTAGAAGTGTAGTTGCCCGATGTGCGTAGGCGGGCTAACTTCCATTTTTGATAACGTGATGGTGGTGAAAGAGGCTCAGTATCTTCACCCTCAGAAGGTGGGGGCCTAGATTTTTTCTTTTCTGACATTATCTTCTCTTCAAGTTTTCTATACCCACCACGAGATAATATGTGCGAGTTTTTATTTTGAGCACTTATGCTTTGAGCCTTTTTTTCTCTTTTCATGTAACATATAAAACCCATTTTATGAATTAGTTAAAATTTTGCATAATTATCAATTGTGCAATTGATGTTTTCAAATAAACATACTTGTCATCCCTCAGATGTCTGAAGCTCAAGAAATTGACGCCATGTGTCTTCATCAATCCAAGTGTATTTCAACAATGAATTTTTATCCTTTTTCAATCCAAAGACATACCTAGATGTCAACTTGGTCTTAAAACCACGAAATTTCTCAGCCACCGATAACAAAATAAATTAATAATAATAATATTAAGGATAATAATAATAATAGTAATAATAACAATAATAATAATGGTAAAAACAATAAGAATAATAATAATAATAATAAATAATGTGTCGTATTTATAATAAAAATTCTAAACATCACGCAAAGCCAAAAAGAAGCATCACAATAATCATTGCAGTGATGGGGTTACAAAGAGAATTCAATACAACGAAAACCAGACGCACACGCATACTTTCTCTAAAACCATATACACAAATATCAAGAGGTTAAACGATAAAAGAATTTGGTTCATGAGAAGGTTTTCATGCATAAATATATAGCACAATTGCAGATAATATCATTTAAACACGAAATGACAGCTCCCCTAACCTGGTTTCCTTTGCTCAAGCTTGCAAAATTTCCTAGAGTTGCTTTTGTTTCGCGAAGGTGTTCACTTAAGAGCGCGCACCACCGTTTCTTAGCCCCGTTTACTGTTTACGCACTCAAAATACACTCCCATCACCCTTTGGTAGTCTCTAAAATCTACTCTTTTATCTCCAAAATGATCTTAACTACCTTAACTAGGATTAATGGCATAGACAAACAAAAATTAAATAAAAGGACTTTAGTGCTCATTCAAGGACCATTACATTGTGGTTTCTTAATCTTCCCTATGATGGCTAGGGTTTTCTGACCATTCTCCCTCATGCCAAAAAAATGATTTGGCAAAAAGAACATATTTCACGTACCCCAAGATTCGAACCCATAAGCACATAATTTCAAAGCAAATGCTCAACCAATTCAACCAACTCATTTTTTATGATAATTCCTATACATCAAGATTATATTATCACTCATCACGGTCTAGTATTTTATTAAAAATAATAAACAATCAAATTAACACACAATTGCCATACACATGACTCAAACTCAAGGCTTCTTGATGCAACCAAGTACTATTAACCACTTAAGCTAGTATTATTTTTTGTCTTCTCTCTCCACATTAATTAACTTAATGATTCCTACCGTCGCATTTATTAAATAAATATTTATTTATTTATTTAATTTTCCAAGGTCTTACATATCTCGGCCATGCCTATATACC